>JABLTN010014593.1_pt1 | contig 47706 bp, 52 predicted proteins | sample 7160141 | NCBI WGS metagenome assembly JABLTN01 (sample SAMN14651226, study PRJNA627086) | human gut metagenome | isolation source: feces | host: Homo sapiens | reverse complement strand
GTTCTTCTGAGCACATACAGCGACGGATTTGCCCGAACGCCATTATCTTTGGTTCCCACAATATTAACAACGGCATTTAATATGTGCTGTGCCAGATAATAGGACTGAGTATATTTGCGGTAGACATAGACCTCTGTCCCATTAATAGCAGGATCTGTATTGGCATTAGCATGAATACTGACAAAATAATCTGCCGGCCATGCATTTGCCGCTCGCACCCTTGCCGCCAGACTTGTTGCATTGCTGGTCCCCAGACGTTCTTCCGGGGTATTCCGTGACAGGCGGACTTCAAAACGTTCATCCGCCCGCAAAAGCGCTGCCAGTTCTTTCCCCACCTGATAAGTAATATCCTGCTCTTTCAGCCCAAAGCCCTCCGCGCCGGTATTCGGGCCCGAAGGATTATGTCCTTGATCAATAAATATCTTTATGGCCATCTGTTATACCCACCATTCCAAATTCATATATCAGCATATGCATCAGATACTTTCTGTGTGCATTGACATCAGACAGCGTGAATGTTACTCTAAACATCAGGAGATATATTTCAAAGAAAAAGAGGTTTTAACCAATGAGTAATTTTATGTTCAGCCTGAATGCAACACTGCCGGTCTTTCTGGTTATTGTTCTTGGCTGGTTTTTAATGCAGAAAAAGATGTTCAACGAGAATTTTGTTGATATCATCAACAAGTTTGTCTTCAAGGTATCATTGCCCGTCCTGCTGTTCAAAGACATTGCCACCACACCGATCAGAGATGCTTTCGACCCGAAATTTGTCATTTTCTGTATGATTGGCACCACCATCATGTTTATGGGCATCTGGGCATTGACAAGTATCTTTATGAAAGACAAGTCTATGGTGGGCGCTTTCACCCAGGCCTCCGCCCGGGGCAGCGCCGCCGTTCTCGGCATTGCCTTTGTCCAGAATATCTATGGCAATTCCGGTATGACACCGCTGATGATCGTTTCTGCCGTACCTCTGTACAATATTTATTCCGTCATCATTCTGACGTTTTGCGCCAACAATCAGGATCACTCAGACAACTCGGCCACCATCAAACGCGCCTTCAAAAATATCCTGACCAATCCGATCATTCTCGGCATCGCCGCAGGTGTGCCTTTTTCTCTGCTGAATATCGAGCTGCCGCCTCTGGTATTAAAAACAGTGACAAATGTTGCCCAGACAGCCACGCCGATGGCACTGCTTGCTGTAGGTGCCGGTTTTGAAGGCCGCAAAGCCATCAAGAAACTGAAACCGACCATGATCGCCACCTTTATCAAACTGGTGGCCCTACCGGCCATCTATTTTCCATTTGCCATTGCCATGGGCTTCCGCGAAAGTGCTCTGGTGGCCATCCTCATTATGGTTGGTTCTCCGACAACGGTTACCTGTTACATCATGGCCAAAAACATGGGCAATGACGGTGTTTTGTCCTCCAGTATCATTGTCATGGCAACTCTGTTGTCCTCCGTCACACTGACTTTCTGGATCTTCCTTTTAAAAAGCATGGGACTGATCTGAATTTGAAAATTTTTCCGTACATAATGAAACGGCCACTGCGCACAATAGATACGTAAACATTGTAATGATTCCTTCACAGCATGGCAAATAATGCCTTTGAAACATTCAATCTGTAATGTTTTATGTGATATTTTCATTACATGTAATTTTTCACAGGAGGTCACACTATGGACGAATTATCAGTATTGGATTTGCAGAATCTCCGCCATCTCATCGGCGGCTACGAAACCTCTCACAAGAAAATGATGGAATATGCTTCCGGCGCTTCCAATCCTCAGATCAAACAGTTTTTCCAGAAATCTGCCCAGTCGGCCATGCAGAACAAACAGCAGCTCATGCAGTTTTTCCATTAAAGGAGGTTTTTGAAAATGATCGATGAAAAAACAATGGTTGCCGACACACTGGCCGGCATCAATGGCGAATTAACACGATTTGGTGAAATGATTCCGCAAACAGAAAACAAACAGCTGAAACAGACATTAAAACAGCTTAGAAATGCCTGCGAGACTTCCCAGGAGGAAATCTATCAGCTGGCAAGAGCCCATCAGTATTATGTGCCGGCTGAAAAGGCCAGCACTCAGGAAATCCAGCATGTAAAGAATATTCTGACACAGGGATAATCTAATCTCATCCTGATCATTCCAAATCCTGCCGTGCTGTAAAAAAAGCTCCGAAACTCAGGTGCGCAGTCATCCAACACCTGTCTTCGGAGCTTTTCTTTTTCTTTCTGTCTGATCAGACTGTTTTCTCTTTTGAAGCTTAATTTCTTTAAACGCGCTGTAACGGACGTACATCTACGCGATTATCATTCATGGTTGTTGCCGCACCGATATCTGACAGTCTGCCATGGGTCAGTGTATTAAACCCGCTGCCGTTCTGCGTCTGATGGCCGGCAAAAATCCCTTCAGATACCGCATTGCCCACGGCCACCCGGTCGTCTACCCGGGCTGTAAACTGCACTTCACCCAGCTCATTAAAGGCCATCACCGGCATACCGTCTGTGATCTGCCGTGTACCAGCATCCTCCGGATTCAGCCACAGCGTCATTTCCTTGCGGGATGCCATCAGATGCTCTCTGTCAAGGAATGTAGAGTTAAGACTCCACACACTTGGAGCGGCCACCAGATGCAGCGGATAGTCCTGACATTTTCCGCTGTAACCTGCCGTATAATGCGGCATCGGTTCTGCCAGTTTCTCATTGACGATCAGCATTTTGCCGGTTTCAGTGCCAAAGGCCAGATGATCTGAAAATGGCAACGCAATAGAACCGCCCTGTCGGAGCGTTTCCTTCGCCTCATCGGAAGTCTCTGCAATCGCCCTGGTCGGATGACTCAGCAAAATATCCAGCATCTCATTCTCTGACCGGTCAAAATAATCATCCGCATACCCCATACCTTTTGCCAGAAGGCAGAATGTATCCCAGTTGCTCCTGCATTCTCCCGGTGCATCCACCAGTTTACGGCCTGTACTCAGTGTACAATACCCATAAGCCCGATAAATATCCGTCTGTTCCACAGAAAATGTGGCCGGCAGTACAATATCCGCATATCTGGCAGTATCTGTCATAAAGCGTTCATGCACAACGGTAAATAAATCTTCCCGTTCAAGTCCCCGGATAATCAGCTGCTGATCACTGACTGTATTGGCCGGATTGCATCCATACACATAAAATCCCCGAACTGCCTCTTTGCCTTCCATGGCAAGGGCCTGCCCGATCTGATTGATATTGATCTTTCTTGCCGGCTTCTTTCGGAAATCCGGACGGGTGATCAGCGATTTATTCACATAATCCGTATCAATCGGCGTACAGCCACATAATCCGCCGCCAGGATGCTGCCATGCCCCGGTCAGCGCGGATAAAATCGTAATCAGACGCACCGTCATACCGCCATTGCCTTGGCGGGAATTGCCGCTGCCCAGTATAATGGCCGGTGCCTTGGCCTGACCAAATTCTCTGGCCAGCTGCCGGATCACTTCTGCCGGAATACCGGTTTCACTCTCAGCCCATTCCGGGGTATAGACATCCAGTGTCTCTGCAAATGCCGGATATCCACTGGTATACTTCTCCACAAAAGATTTATCCACCAAATGTTCATTCTTAAGCACATGCATCATGGATAAAGCCAGTGCCCCGTCTGTTCCCGCCTTGATGGTGATCACCTGGTCACAGTACGCTGCCGTCGGGTTCGGATACACATCGATCAATATTTTCTTCTTATGTCTGTTGGCCGGTTTCTGCAGATCCGCCAGAGTCTGCAGTCTTGTGGCTACCATATTACAGCTCCAGATCAGATACAGATCACTGTCGTTTAACTCTGTCGGCTCAAGACATCCGGTTTTGCCCACAACCGCATCATAGCCGGCACCTTTTGCCGATGAACACAGTGTTTTAACAAGTTCCGACGCACCCATGCGGTTAAAAAAAGCATCTCCGCAGTTACGCTGAATATCGCTCATGACGCCGGAATAGACACAGGGTAAAATCGCCTCGGCACCCCATTTCTCTATGATTGCTTTAAACTGATCTGTAATCTCCCTTACTGCCTCGTCCCAGCTAATGGGCTTAAACTTTGCTTCACCCTTTCTACCCACACGACGCAGAGGTGTCCTCAGCCTGTCTGCTGAATAAATATCCTGCTCATAGTGCTGCATCTTGCGGCAAATGCCGTTCTTGGACACCGGATGTGTCTTATCATTCTTCACTTTGATCAATCTGCCATCTTCAATCTCTGCCTCAAGTCCACAGGTGGAAGGGCAGTCATACGGGCAGGACATTTTATGAATTGTTGTCGCCATCTTATATCCGTCCTTTATCATCTATATCTATTTCTTAAAACGTCTCTTGCCGGTAAATTCTTCAACAGTGATCTTCAGAATTTCAACCGCCAGTGTATGCTTCGCTTCCATCACAAAATCTTCCCCTGTCTGGTGCTTCATCAGCAGTTCCAGGGCTTTAATCTTCTCATCCACATCCGTAATAATCTCACAATGTCCCCGGCCCACAACACTTGCATATCGGAAATTGTAAGCACAGGCATACTTTGCCGGGATCATTTCATGATCATAATCCATTTCAAAGCAAACATGATCGTCCTTCCGAAGCAGATCCAGTTTCTTTCCTTCTTTTGCACTGTGAAGATAAATCACTAACTGATCATTTTCATATCTGTACGCAAAATTCATAGCCACAATATACGGCCACTCGCCGTCCATCAACGCAATATGACACACTTTGCAGTGGTCGATAATATCGATCATCCCATCCACATCTGTTACTTCTCTGTCAGCTCTTCTCATCGCATATTCCCTCCGGATCCTTTTATATTATTTAATCGTAACTGTTCAGAGCTAACCTCCAAAATGCTACGCATTTTATACCTGTTTTTTGAAATTTTGCTTGGCTCTGAACAGTTACATTTAATCATACCATAACTGGCATTCTTCATTACCCCTTATAAATTTAATAGTAGCACGAAGTCTTGTTAATTGCAAAACAATTAAAGACATTATGAAATGTCTATAGTATAATTAAATTATGCGAACACTCGAGGAGGTATTATATGTTACGTGAAATTGCAAATGATTTTTATATGAATCAGAATTATAACTGCGGGGAATGCATCCTGCGCGCTGCCAACAAGGCCTATGATCTCGGTCTTGATGAACGCGCATTAAAGCTGGCTTCCGGATTCGGCGCCGGTATGGGCTGCGGCAATACGTGCGGTGCGCTTTCAGCTGCCATGTCTGTGCTCAGCCTGCTTTTCTGCGGTGACAAGGCCCATGAAACAGAAGGCTTCAAGGAACTCTGTGCAGAATATGTTGACACTTTCAAGGCTTCCCTCGGCAGTGACAACTGTGAGGAATTGAAGGCGCGCTATCGTTATCCGGAGGGTGATGACCGTCGCTGCCTGATCACAGTAGAAAAGGCAGCTGATGTTCTGGAGGCATTTATTGCATCCCATCAGAGTGAACCTGCTTCCGATGCACCGTCTGAGACACCTGTCAGTGCGGATGAGATTAAACGTCTGAAAGGCCTTGGCTTTTTGAATAATAAAGGGACGAACAGATTCAACGCCCGTGTCGTTACCGGCAACGGACGGATCACAACTGCCCAGGCGAGATGTATTGCCGATGCTGCAGCCCTTTACGGCAGCGGCCAGATCACCATGACAACCCGTCTCTCACAGGAAGTCATCGGCGTCGAATACGACAAGATTCCTGATTTTATCGCTTATCTTGCCAAAGAAGGCCTTGAAACCGGCGGTACAGGTGCCAAAATCCGTCCTGTCGTCTCCTGTAAAGGTACCACCTGTCAGTACGGACTGATTGATACATATGCTTTATCTGAGAAAATCCATCACCTTTTTTACAAAGGCTACCGCGGATTAACACTTCCGCACAAGTTCAAGATTGCTGTGGGCGGATGTCCGAACAACTGTGTCAAACCATCCCTGAACGACTTTGGTATCTACGGTCAGCGTGTTCCTCAGCCAAACACAGATCTCTGCAAAGGCTGTAAGAAATGTCAGATTGAAGCTGCCTGTCCGATCAGTCTGCCGAAAGTCGTTGACGGCAAGGTATTTATTGACCCTGACAAGTGTAATCGCTGCGGACGCTGTCTCCATAAGTGTCCATTCCATGTGAATGAAGATTATATCGCCGGTTATTCCATCGTCATCGGCGGACGCTGGGGCAAGAAAGTGGCTATGGGCCAACGGATCCCTAAGATTTTCACAACCGAGGAAGAAGTTCTGGCCACCCTTGAGAAGACCATCCTCTTCTTTGCAGAGCAGGGACAGAAGGGTGAACGGCTCTCCGATACCATCCATCGCATCGGTTTTGAGAAAGTGACGGAAGAGCTGCTCAGTGATGATATCCTCAGCAGAAAGGACGCCATTGTGGGCGATGCACTCAAATAAATCTCTGTATCAGCCTTTCTGCTGTATATGAATAATGCTTTGACAAGAACAATAAAGACTCCTTTTCATATGATATATCAGGGAACACGATTTCCCCGTACACTCATTTGAAAGGAGTCTTATTTATGCCTACTTTTTCCAATCAGGCACAGCTTTCCTATAATGGCATCACAGCCAATTCCAATATCGCTTACGGTCAGATTCTGGAAGTGTTAGCCGCATCAAAAACAGCACTTTCGGACACTTATGCCTCCGGCGACCGTATCACTTATATCTTCAGTATTGTCAATTCCGGCACAACAGCCTTTAGCGACTTGACCGTCAATGACAATCTCGGTGCTTACAGCTTTACAACGGATACACCGGAAACTATCACCCTGTACCCACTCACTTACATTCCGAATTCCATGCAGCTGCTTATTAACGGCACTTTACAGCCTGCACCAACCGTCACCGCCGCAGATGGCATCACAATAACCGGTGTCTCTATTCCGTCCGGCGGCAATGCTGCATTTATCTACCAGGCTGATATCAATGATTATGCACCCCTTGCTGCAGCGGGCAACGTGATAAACACTGTCCGTGTCACCGGCGCTCAACTGGCTGCACCGCTGACAGCCACACACACAATTTCAACAGCCACTGTACCTAACCTGTCCATTGTCAAAGGTATCTGTCCTGCTCAGATTGCCGAAAACGGCCGCATCACTTATACTTTCAGTATTCAGAATTATGGCAATACCGCCACCACCGATGATGATCTGGTTCAGATTAGAGACACATTTACACCGATTCTTTCGGATATCTCCGTCACCTACAATGAAACAGTTCTGCCGACATCAAACTACAGCTACGATCAGGTAACCGGTGTTTTCTCCACCAACGCAGGTGTCATCAATATACCGGCCGCCACATATGTACAAAGCCAGACAACCGGCGTCTATACACTGACCCCAGGCACAGCAACGGTAACTGTGACCGGCAATATTTCCGGTTAGCTGTTGATCTGCTGCTGAAACTTTGCCAACACCTTTGTTTTCTTCATTGTCATTGTGATCACGATGGCCATGATCGTGCCGCCAACAGTACTGATCAGAAATGGTACAACAAAGGTGAATAAAGCTGCCGTCTGATTGCCCATCAGCACTGCGGCAATCGGATAAGACAGCATGCCGCCGATAATACCTGTACCGACCACTTCGCCGATATAAGCTGCCGGCAGCTTTTTCATCCACTTGTACAGCAGACCAGATAATAGGGCTCCGCACATGCTTCCCGGGAAGGCCAGAAGTGTTCCAAGTCCCAGAATATTACGAATCAATGCTGCCAGAAAGGCTGCCGCCAATCCATACCATGGGCCTAATAAAATGGCACACATGACATTTACCAGATGCTGAATCGGTGAACATCTCGACCCCAGAACCGGGAACGAAAATAAACTTCCTGCAACAGCAATGGCCGCAAAGAAGGCAGTTAATGTCAATTTTTTGATATTCATAACGCTTTTCCTCTCTTTTGTACACATAGAAATAGCTGTCCTGACATCCGTCGACAGCTATTTCTATAAAACAATCGGATTTCCTGTATATTATACCTTTGCCGCAATCATTTGTAAATAAAACCCGCCAATTTTACAAAACATCCGATACATACCATGCCTGAATTTTCTCTGTCACTTTCATTCTGCCTTTACGATCTCGTCATACATTTCTTCCACAGACTCAAATCTGCTATTCGGATTGGCATCAATTGCACGCCGCGCAATTCTTTCCAGTTCACAGGCTCTTTGCAGCTCACCCTCCCGGACAATTAATGAGGGATGATGCTCTGATTCAGCATACGCATAGATGGATGCCCGCGGAATTTATTCCCCTTGAAAACGTCTATGCATTGCCTGATTTCTTTCAACATATTATTATAGCTGTCTAACAATTCCGGTATAATCCTGCGGTATCATTGTATTTTCTATGGTATTGCTGCTCAAAGGATTCTGGCAGCACGGAAATCAATTACAGCATATAGCCGCTCCGCTGCTGCTTCTGATATGCCCGGCCATCAGTCTGTTTTTACTTTTAAAAATACCAACATCACGTACTGCTGATACAACTGATAAGTTTGTCGAAGATCTTTTGCCTCACAATGAAAACACACCCGCCGACTGCGGCACACTTTTCTTTCTGTCCGGCCCTTTGACAAACCAAAGTTTTCCCCTCCCGGCTTACACCAATGTTTTTCTCGGAAGAAGCAGTCAGCTGTGTCAGATCGTGGTGAACACTGCTGATATCAGCAGAAAACACATCTGTCTTTGCTATCATGCCGCCCAACATACTTTTGTCATCACAGATTACTCTGCCAACGGCACTTACAACACGGATGGAGAACGGCTCATTGCCAATACCAGCATCGAAGTGCCGGACGGAAGTGTGTTTTATATCGGGAATAAACAGACTTCTTTCAGACTTTCTGCATAAATAAAACAATAACAGCCGGAATGCGTTGAACTGAATGGTCCGATACGTTCCGGCTGCTTTATCTTTTTGCTTGTATATGTGACATTTTTAATTGGCAACTTTCTGCTCTAAAGCAAGTCCAATTAATCGATCTGCCTGATCTGCCATGAACAGCGGAATATTCAGCATATCATCATCCAATTTTAGATTATCCAGAGAAAAACGCACACGAAGCTTTACCTTATCCGGGAAAATCTCCTTAAATTTCTTCAGACTCTTGCTGGATATATTAGCTTCAAATTTCTTCAGACTCTTGCTGGATATATTAGCTTCAGATTTAACCTCAACAGGAAAAATATCATTTTCTCGCTGAATCAGGAAATCCACTTCATAAGGAGGATTACTCTGTGACCAATAACGCGGCGTCACTTCAAATTGTGTAATTAAAGTTTGAAGTACAAAATTCTCCGTTAATGCCCCTTTGAACTCCGTGAACAAACGATTTCCGTCACCAAAAGCTGTAGGCGCTAACTTTGCCAGACGCCGAAGCAGACCAACATCTACAAGATAAATCTTAAAGGCTGACAGATCATCGTAAGCTGCCACAGGAAGACCAGGAGCAGAACTACGGTAAATTTTATAAACAAGCCGAGCATCAACCAACCACTGTAATGCATCCTCATATTCACGAGCCCTTGCCCCTTCTTTGACAACTTTGTAAAGAAATTTCTTATTCTCTCGTGCCAACTGCGAAGGAATAGACTTCCAAATCATAGAGATTTTTGGAAATTCCTTGATATCCGGGTGCTTTGCGAAATCACGCTCATAGGCACTAATGATATTTGACAAAGCTTCCTGCATAGCAGATACATCTCGTGCTTCCGTCCACATCAGAACAGATTCTGGCATACCGCCTGTAATGTAATACATCTTTAATTTCTCATACAAAGGATTAAAGAATGCATCAGGAATCGGCTCAATGGCATCTACACTTTCCAGATATACAGCAAGATTTTCGTCACCATTAGCAATTAAAAACTCCGAAAAAGTCATAGGATTAATTTGCATAAAGTTAACTTTGCCAACAGGAAAAGATGAAGGCTTTGCCAAAGCAATGCCCAAAAGTGAACCTGCACAGGCAATGTGATACTGCGGAGCATTCTCACAGAAATATTTCATAGAATTAATAACCTTCGGACAGTCCTGCACCTCATCAAAGATAATAAGTGTCTTTTCTGGCACGATCTTCTGACCACTTGCCAGCATCAAATTCTGTAAGATACGGCTAATATCCTTAGTCGTCTCAAAGAACTGTTTATATTCTTCATTTTCATCAAAGTTAAAATATGCCGTATTCTCATAATAGCGTCTTCCAAACTCCTTCAGAATCCATGTCTTTCCCACCTGTCTTACACCTTTCAGAATCAAAGGTTTACGATAGGGAGAGTTCTTCCATTCCAGTAATTCTTTTAAAATAAACCGTTCCATACGTTCACCCCTCACATAATTATTATGGTTTTAGTGTATTACAATCACATTATTATTAATATTTTAGTGTACATTAATCACATTATTATTATATTTTGAAGTCAAAAAAAATACAACCCTTATTATAAAATTATATTTCTCTTCTAAAAACATATGCAGACAAAAATACCTTCTGATGGTCACTGCCTCATATGACTATCAAAAGGTATTTTTATCTTACTTTGTAAGATTCTCTCCATGCAGTTTGTATTCCAGCTACAATAAGTAACCTTAACTTTTTCACGCGTAGTAGACAAACCTCAAAAAAGCCCCTTTTTTACACATTTTTCAAAACGCAAAAAAAGCCGGAAACCCTCAATTCTCCAGAGTTTCCGGCTTGAAGCTAACAGCGGGAATCGAACCCGCGACCTACGCATTACGAGTCACCACTTAATCATTGTTTATCTTTTTATAAATTGCTGTAACCCTTGATTTTACTGGGTTTTTCAAAGTTAGCTTTGTCTATCTTTTTATAAATTGTGCCAGTATTTTGTAAGTTTGGTCGCCAAATGGTCGCCAAAAGAATACGCTCAAACCTTGCCTGAATATGTAACATTTATCTTTTATATGACTTTAATTCTTCCATCAGTTTCCATAAATTACAGCCGATATTATCTACCAAATCTTCTTCATCCGAAGCAAATATTTTTGCCTGTTCAATGGCTTTATCAATATTAGGCAGATAATTTTCTTCAAACTTAATGCCATGTTTACCATGATGACCAAGTTCAGAAACTTTTTCACTTACAAATGTATGATGATTCGACTTTTTAATATTTTGTTTGATATCATCCAGCTGATCTCCATACTCATTCATGATATCTGCCAGATGCATTAATAGCCAGAATTCAAAACATGGATTTGCAATATAACACCGATATTCCTTGTCGCGGCAATGCTTAATGCAGTCATACATATTCGTTTCAGAATGTGTTTCTTTATCCCGATCTATCAATACCGCAAAAACATCCCAATCTTTATTATATTTTCTCAGATATTTCCTGTACTCAATATCATATCCAATCTTTTTAAGCTCTGTTGTAAATATATTTCTTTGCTTTTTAGGTATTTGTCCTGGGTCTTTCAGATATCGTTCTATAAATTCGATTGAGTATGTCTCTTTAAATTCCTCTGATATTTCACGAAGCATATCATCTTCATTTTGCTGTCGAAGTCTGATATACTCTTCAAGCAATTCCAGCACTTGCTGCGGCGCGCTATTTGTATCTTTCTTACTTCTTCCAAGAACCTCCACATCAATCCTTGCATTGATGCCTATTTTTTCCCGGCATCTCGATACCCCATCAAAATATTCCTTTTCTGTATCATTGCCCTCCACAGATAAAAAGATTATTTTCTCCGGCAGAATCTTATCACTTTCATCCTCTCTTTTGTATGCATCGGACACTAATCTGTATTTATTAAGCATTGATAGCCTCCAGAAATTCTTCATTAAATACCGGAACCGCTTCATAACGGCCAAGTAAATATTCCTTGTCCACGCGTTTATCATACCGTTCTTTATATCGATTCAAAGAATACATCCTGGAACTTTGATCTTTAACTCTCTCTACAAACCATATTTCATCCTGTCTGATTAAATCCAAATCCAGCAAATTTGAATCATGTGTTGTTGCAATTAACTGACTATTATCCCTCTCTGTCAATTTATAAAACAGTTCTAAGAAGCGACGTGTCAGGTTTGTATGAAGGCTTCTGTCAATTTCATCAATAAAAATAACCCTATTTCCATTATGCTCATAGAATAAAGGAATCAAGTCAAATAAACGCTTTGTTCCATCAGACTCATCTGCATATTCAAATAAATCCTGACCATTACCATGATTCTGCATCATCTTTATTGTTATAATATTGCCATCATCATCCTTTTTCAAAGAATAAATTTGATTATTAACTTTACACAAAACAGACTCATTTGTTATATCGTTTGATATTTTAATCTTTAATTTCTCAGCATATTCTGCCGGAATCCCTTCAAAAATTTTATCAAAATCCATTGGCCCCTGCTTTGATTCTACAGACATAATGCCGGTATCAAAATATTGCATCATCTTTGAAAAGAACTGTCTGACGTTTTCCTTTTCTATCATTTGATTCAGTCCGCTATATTGGCTCGTCGGAAATAAAATAATAATGCTTTGAAACCAATTGTAGACATCCAGAATCTCTTTAAAAATCCCTACCTGTTTACCGCTCCGTTCTGCAATGTCACTTAGAATCGTTTTTTTCTTTAAAGAGTCAGAAATATTTTTACCAAAGTCCTCCAAATAAACCTGCCATCTTATTGCCTCTTCACGATTCTCATATTTTATCTCACTCTCTGTAATGTTTTCTCCATCTTCATTAATATCTCTGTTAAAAACAAATGTCTCTGAGCCATTCTTTTCTATACGTATTAGCCACTCAGAAATAATCTCTTTTTCAGCATAGGATATAGCAATGCCATATGAATATTCCTTTCCTGACTGAGTCATCAAGCGATATTCAAAAACCCCCGGCACTTTATAATTGCTGGTGTCAATCCTAAAATATTTTTTATTCAAATCAACCTGCTCAAGGCCTTCCAATATAATATCTCTTGAAAAATCGATGGCTTTAATAAAATTACTCTTTCCTCCTGCATTTGCCCCATAAATCAATCCGGTTTTTAAAACTTTCTTCCCATTTCCCATTAAAATATGCTGCTTATGTCTCGCCACCTTAGATGCAATCATTGACATTGTCTGCGTCGTCTTAAATGACAAAAAATTACTCACTGAGAATCCTATAAACATTTCACCATCTCCATTCTCCACTATTAAGTATTATCAATTACATTATATTGTGATTTTATCTCTTATGTCAACCATAATATATCCATTTTTATTGTAGTTTATTCATCTGATTGTGATTTTATCTCTTAATTAATAAAAATAATAATTTTATCTCACTTAAAAAGGGCACGAAAATCCAATATACATATGGATTTCCGCGCCCTTATCTTTACGCATCTGCTCTATTCGCAGTCCCATTCAGATACTCACAAAACTTTTCCCAATTGACCAGTCTCTTTGCACCGGCATAGATAAAGACAATCTTATTTTCCAAACACAGTTTTCTAATACAGTCATAGCTAAGCCCTGACCGCTCTGCACATTCTTTAATTGTTAACATTGTTGGACATGTACCGCTCATAATGCTCACCTCCTCCTGTTGTTGCTGATGTCGTTTTGCTTCTCACCTACACCCTGTCGTATGCTCTGTTCTGCTTTTGCTAAATTCTGATTGACTTTTTGCAGGGCTCTTCTATATAAATTATGATCTGTTTGGCCGTTTTTAAGCTGCTGAATCTGTCTGCTCTCATTCACCTTCCGGATTTGTTTGCGTTCCTTCTGGATCTCTTCAGCATATTCACCCGGTACATCTTCCAATGCCTGCACATATGCTTGTTCTGCATCTTCAACTTGTTGTAAAAGCTCCCTTTGCTGTTCCTGCAGCTTTATCTGATCCGCTTGATACTGCTTTTCCATCATATCGAAATCAACACTATCAACACCGTACTTATTTAACTCCGCCTTAATATAACTATCCATTGCATCCAACTTACGCTGTTCTGCCTCTATCTGTTTCAAATATGTACGTTTCTTAGTAAATTCTATGAAGGATAACTGATCTATTTGCTTCTGAAGGTTTTGAATATTTCTCTCAGATACAATCTTTTGATGTTTTGCCTCTTCCACCAAGCCTTCCAAATACTTGATTCTCTCTTCATCGGACTCATATTTCAACATATCAACACTTCGCTCATTTTCAAATTGCATTGATTCATAGACTGCTGAAATAATTCTGTTTCTCAATGACTCTAACTGTTTTGCCATCTGGCCAATATATTCTTTTGTCTGTGCTTTAATTGCCGCAACAGCCTGTTCAAATCTTTCTTTTAATTCATTTACCAGACGATTGTGTTCTTTAATCTTCTCATTGATATACCATTTTTCAGGTCGAACCACCTTATCTGAATCTTGCCCTTCGGCCATTAGACGTTCTGCCCGCCGATTCATATGTACAGCTTCCGGTCCCAGATGAATAGTTGGTATTTCTTCTTCGCGTCCCTGGTCGTTAAATGATCTGCTGTCAATTCGAACCGCCATCTTCTTTTCCTGAAACCTTTGATTAACAATATCTTCCCAGCTTTTACGCCACCGAATGATGCTCTCCTCTCTATTCCATTGTTTACAGATGGGATTCTCCCTGCCAAATCGAGTTGTCTTCGGCATTTTGCTGACTCTCTCTAATCCCAGTTCTTTCCCAGCAGATGCCGGAAGCCATACTTTCTTCCCGTTGCTGATAAAGTGATATTGTTTTTCCCATCCATCATCCTTTACCTGCTTAAACTCGGCTGCTGTCATTCCCTTCTCTTCGCCATCCTTTATACATACATATTCTATCTGGCTTTTAGGCTGCCATTTTCCTTTCTCATCCATTGGGCGAACAGTGAGTAAAATATGTGCATGGGGATTATGAAATTGCATCTCATTCAACAACTTTGTTGGGTGTCCGTTTTTATCAACAGGCTGATGCCTGTCATTTTTTTTCGGCGGACTATGAATAGCGATATCTGCACACATTCCCTGACTGACAAAATTCTTCTGGACATATTGCTGCACCAGAGCAATATTTTCTTCCATGGTTAATTCCAACGGTAGGGCCACCTGCACTTCTCGGGCTAGTCTACACGAACTTGAACGTTCTGCCATCTCCACAGAGTTCCATAATTCAGCCCTGTCTTTATACCTACCTGAAGCCTGTTCTGGCAGCATAATCTCCTGATGGATGATCCAGTGTTTTTTCGTATAATCATGTGTTACCCCATCATAACAATTAGTTAGCTTTTCCCCACTTCGATAAGCCGCAGCTGCGACAGCGCTTCTTCCTTCTGAACGTGTAATACATTTGACACTACAATGATAAATTGCCATATACCATCCTCCCTCAAAAACAACAGCAGCGGATACGCTGAATAATTGACTACAGGCTGGATACAGCCACATCCCTATGCCCCAGAGGGGCATAATGGCGCACTTACTCATTACCACAAGTGGCAATGGTGCGCTCTGCCGAGGGCTGCTCCCGCAGGGTTCTACCGAAAGTCTTCCGAGGGAATCCTGCGGATGGCAGGCAGCATGTTAATCTCTTGTTATCATGCTGCGCATAATCCTGGCAAATTCATCATTAGTCATTGTTGCTGCACCGTCAATCATGCTCTCGGCAATAGCGCCTCTCTCAATCAACCGGCGGGTTCTGGCTTTTCTCTCTTTCACCTTGTCCCGATTGTCCGCCATCTGTCTGCGATGCTTTTCCTGTAATTCGCTGATTGCTTTCTTCTCATCCATATCCCTATCTCCCATCTCGAATAATTCTCAAACCATATGTATAATGGCCAATATCTTCTTCCACAATTCCAAAAATCATCACTTTTTTATAATCAACCGGTTCCGAAATTGCCAATGTGGCTGCAGAGCAGGCAATCTCACAATTTTCATCGGTTAATCCCTTTGAATCTGTGAGAAAGACAATGTACTCTGCAGTATCCCGACCAAGATACAATATACCTGCCTGATCGGCATCTTTAAGTTTACAAGTGGTCACACATATTGCACCTTTCGGGATCTGTAATGTACCTGTTTTTAACGGAATCTCTGTCATGCCATCTGTCGGTAACACCCTATTCTTTCTTTCCACCATCAGATATGCTCTGAATTTCTCCAACATTCTCTTATCCTTTTTTGAAATCTTACTCATATAAAAAATCTCCTTTCTATCTGCTTTTGCCATGAAATTTTGTGACTTTATTATCAAAAGCTTTTACCTTTTCTATACCATCGACCCTTTCAATCTGTCTGCCGTCAAAATGATACACATGATCTGACAACACATCTTTTTCATCGACCACCTGCCTGTTAACGTCTTTGACCATCTCAGCCAAATCTGCTGTCGCCAAACCACACCTATCAGGCAAAAGGATCACTTCATGCCGACTGCTTGGAAGAATATAAAACGATTCACCAATTTTCTCATAAAAATCGTGCATCGCTTCTCGGGAAGCGATTACAGCAGCACCTTCCATGTGATTTGCGGTTGATGCAACATACATCATTGAAGATTGAGTCTTCATCATACCCTCTTCTATTTCTCTATCAGATACACCTTGCTCTTTTAATATCCTTTTGATCTCTAAATCTAGCGGTTCGCATTGATAGCCATTTTTAACCATGTTACGTTCTGCAATTGCCAGTACTTCTTCTGATGTCATTCTCAATTTTCTGCATAAATCTTCATTCACCAGTACTGAGGACTCCGTATCTAAACGAAACTTTGCAACACATGCCAAGTCCTCCATTTTCCGATAAGGAACAGAATTTAGAAGCTCTTCATTCTTCTCCGCATTAATCACGGATAAATACAATCTCTCATAGGCCCACTCCGCTGTCAGCTCCGAAAGATCCGGCTGATGCTTTCTGGCCTCCTGTACATCCCTAGCAATATCCTTTACAATTTCGCTCATTTCTCTTCCAGACAGGTAATCTATGTACCGTCCGGACATATACACAACAGGTGCGATTTGATCGCCTTTATATCTCACCAATAATGCTTCTTCCTGAAAATTAATTTTTCTCACAGAATGATACATAACATCTACCTGTTCTCCCTGTGATTTCAAATAATCCTGCAATCTATCTTTACACTCATCTACAAATTCATCATGGTATTTACCCAACACAATTCCTAAAGGTCTACTGCCTGCAATCAGCTGTTCCGGTACTTCCGGATACATTGCCACTTGCTTCTTTGTGGAATAGTACGGCTCAGGTTTTCCATCGAATGCATCCAATAAACCAAACTTTTTCTTTCCACCTGAACGGGCTATGTTATTACTCATATAGATGTAAAATGCTGGAAGCAATGATAACGCTGTCATTGCTATTAATGTCTGTCCTGTAATCTGTACAGAATCCTGCAAACTTAACATTTTAAACTCAATGCCCATGGTCAACGGCTGCGTCCATAAACCGGTATAAATAATTTTATCTAACCATTTCATCTCCCACCCTCTCCTGTGAGAATGACTTTTTTATTAACTACAGCCATTCTCACATATCTTTTATGTACCTTCAATATACCATCGTATACGACTGTCATTCCATCCCATTGACTGTCATCTTATTCTTACTCTCAACAATCTTTTTGAGGGTTTCATCCTTAAAGGCTTTATCCTGAATTCGGTAGACACTCTTTTCACTCATATACATATCTTTTGCAATGTCACAGTATTTCTGCCCATTTAAAAAGCGCTTCTCCAAAATTAATCGACACTCATCATCCTTCACAAGACGGATCGTGTCCATGATTTCCATTTTTAGATCAAGCAAATCGTCAATTTCACCTTGTAATTTTTCTTCCATCTGTTTAAAGCGTTCTAATGTATTTACTTTTTCATTAACATCATTTAAAGTAATTGCCGCTTTTTCCTCCTGGCTTTTTAATTTTTTAATCTGCTCCAATTTGACATCAAGAAGAAAATTCAAATGCTTTCCCTGTCCCAGGTACTCTTTCACTGTCATATACACACCTCACTCTTATATATCCTCTTCTGTTCTGGGAAGAAAACCGGCTCAAAGCGGTTTCCTTCCCGAAACTTTTTATAAGCTTCCCACACCATCTACTTTCACTACATAGCCACACTGAAGACAATATCGATCTTCATTTTCTTTCACATAACTTCTGATGGTTTTGTCCGTCACATTTAAATTTTTCGCTATTTGCTCAACTTTCACGTTTCCCCCAGGCGCCTCTGCCTGACAGGCCTGAAACGCCCTGTCAAGCCTCTCCTTCCGTTCCTCTCTTGTGGTATACTTGCTGTTTTTAGCTCTTGCTGCGGCGAAACTCCCCTGGGCTGCACTCTTTAACAACGTGCCGTCTTCATCTACCAAATGAATCGGATGAACAAACCACATATTGACCGGTACGATGTTTTGGAACTCCCTCAAGCTGGACTCTACCCGCCATGCAGTAATGTTTTGATCCTGGAGCTTACTTTTCTGCTCTTCTGTTAACTCTAACTGTATGATGTCCAGTTGAGCGTCCGGATCTCTAGCAAAGACTCCACTGCCAGACGCTCTGTCCATCGCCCTTTTTGAGCCCTGCGCACCTTTAGAATGATGATGACAATAGATGGCCGCACAACCTGTCTCTGTACAAATACGATCAAACTGATTACAGAATTTTGCCATCTCACTTGCGTTATTTTCGTCTCCTGTGATTACTTTATATATAGGATCAAGAATAATTGCATCATAATGTCTGTCCTTTGTCCGTTTAATCAAATTCGGTACTAATTCATCCAGTGGTACAGCATGACCACGAAGATTCCAAATGTCTATATTCTTCATGTCTGCAGAATCTGTTATGCCAAGCGCCTCATAGATTTCCAAAAATCTGTTAATACATGAGTTGGGGTCAATTTCCAAGTTAATATAAAACACGCGACCTTTTTTACATTGAAAGCCCAGCCATTCACCACCTGTAGCAATAGCAATACATAATTCCATCAGCAAAAAGCTTTTCCCTGCTTTTGAAGGTCCTGATATCAACATTTTATGCCCCACCCTCAAAACACCTTGTATCAGCTCATCGGATAATTTTGGCACATGATTTTTATATTTGTCCAAGGAAATTACGGATGGCAGTCCATCACCCTCAGTATCCACTGTAACTGTATTTCTCTGTATTTTAGAAATATTCTGATCTACATTGTTTTCAGCCACGTCTGTTCTATTGGCTGTTAACTCCCCATCCTCTTCTACATCCTTTAAAATTACGTCATTCCACTCCATACATCCATCTAATAATGTTTTTCCAATCATTTGATTTCCTCCATATCTGTCTAATATATCCACGTTATGTATATCATCGTGTTTTACGTAAATAACTGTTCATCTGGTATTTTGTCAAAATACTCTGTCACTACATTCTCGCCCCGATCATTTCCGTCACTATCTATATATATTTGTACATCAAATTTTGCACATCCCCTAGCGCCTCGCACATGATCCCAATTCATGGTATAAGGAACCCCCATCCGCTTTTCGCCTATACATCTGAAAAAGCTGCTTAAACGCCACTCTAATGATCGATGCAATATCAGTTCTGTTTTGCAAAATGCAGATCCCTCCCAGGTCAATATTCTTAATGTAAGTATCGCTTTATTGCACGGAGGTATCTTTTCATTCCCCTCGAATCGACCACGTTCAAATTTAGTCACTATGAAATCATATATCCCTGAAGATACTAAAATCTCACAACCTAGATTATCGCTAATCTCATCATCCCACTCCGCATACAACATATTTAAATCATTCTCAAGCATTTTTTACTCCTTTCATATTATTGTTTTGTTCTCGCCTATGACCTAAGATTATCATATTTGATTTATATGATAATTTTGCGAAAATCGAAAACGGCAGTTTTTATACCCGAACATATTTTTTGGTAAAAATCACCAAAAACTGTTTTTTATACCTATTTCTGCAAATTTTAATACTCTATCTGATGTGCTATACTTAAGGATTTCTAAAGAATTGCATAAAAAAACTGCTGTGTTCCTATTATCTTAGGAACACAGCAGTTTTCTACCGGTAAAGTAAATATTAAAAATTCTAAAAATCATCTGGTCAACCTAACCTACATATTAACTGAGGTTTTACACAAAACTGATTCAAGCGCCTCTGAGGCTGTCTGATCCATCTTTTGCAGACTATGAGCATAGATATTCATAGTTGTACTTGTTTGAGCATGCCCGAGGCGTTTTGAAACTGTTTTGACATCAATATTCTGTGCTATCAGCAACGTTGCATTTGTATGTCTCAAATCGTGCAGTGTAATGTCCGGCAGTTGCGCATTTGCCGGAGCTGTTTTATTGTAATTACGAATCAACTTTTTAAAATCACTGTATGGCGTTGTAGGATAAATGAGTGACCCATCCCACTGTGTAAACAAAAAATTATAGTCATATTCCTTTCCTCTCTTGCCCTTCCAGGCCGATCCTATCTTAAGTACATACTCCCTCTGCTCCTGTTTTAATTGCCTGAGCATATCCATCACTTGTTGCGGCAACATGAGGGTTCTGACAGAAGATTTATTTTTGGGAACTTTTAGGATCATCTGTCCTTTGCTTTTTGCTACAGCCTTATAAATCTGAATACTGGAATTTTCAAAATCAATGTCCCGCCATGTAAGCGCAAGCAACTCACCACGCCTGCATCCAGAAAAAATTGAAAGATTCAAAAACACTTTAATCTGAAATGGCAACTCGCTTTTATCCAATACATCTAAAAATAAAACCGCCTCTTCTGGTGTAAAACATTTCTCTGCCTCCTGCATTGTCCCGGCAGTCGATAAAAGCCTATCTATTTGCATGATATCTGCGACATCACAATTATCAGCTATCACCGATGTGTCCGGCAGCTCCACTCGCTGACAAGGATTACTCTCTATAAGCTGCCACAAAACAGCTCGATGAAACAATGATGACAAAATAGCATTAATCTTTTTAATCGTCGATGAAGATAATGGCTTATCTTTGCCATCAATACGTCCATTCTCCGCAAGCTCATTACAAAACCGTTGAATATGTATCGGCCGAATTTTTGACAACTTCATATGCCCCAGTGCCGGCAGAATATGGTTCTCAAGGTTCATTTTATAATTATCATACGTTGTAATGGCTTTTTTAGGTTTTATACACTCGGCAAGCCATTTCTCTGAAAATTCCTGCAGTGTCATATGATCTCCATCAAAATATGAGCCCTCCTTAACTTTTCGTTCAAACTCACGGCTAAATTCATCTAAATCCTTGTTGTTTTGAGCCCTTGTTTTTTTAGAGTCAGGTGTAAAAGTTGCATAATAATTTATTTTTTTACCATTAGAATCCCGTCCGGCAAATACAGTGATTTTATAGGTGTCCTTGCGTTTCAAAATACTTGCCATTGCAGTTCAACTCCCTCCTCAATTCGTATTAACCTACGCATTCATTATATACGCTTTGCGTGTGTTTATGTTTATATTATATACGCATAGCGTGTTCTTGTAAAGAAAAACTGCTAATTTATATCAAATTGTCACAGACTATCGCTATATACAAAAAGCCATTGGAAGAAAACTGAGAATATCCAGTTTTCTTCCAATGGCGGAAATCTGCTTATATATATAAATATTCTTCTTACTTTATATTGTGCCGGAAAAGGAAGAGGCTTTAAAGACCTCTTCCTTTTCCGGCACAATAATATAAAACAAAAGAATTGAACTAATCACCAGTTACTCAAAACTTTAAGTAAACACCTTTAAAAGAAAACCTGCTTATATGTAATCTATGCTGCATACACCCCAATCTTTGTTTTATAAGTACATTTACAATATGATACTTTTTGTTAACACCTCAAAAAGAGAACACGAAATCAAAAAAGGCCCCTCCGGATTTCTCCGGAAGAGCCTTGGAGCAAATTATGAAAAAGACGTATTGTCTTTTAGGCTGATTAATCTTCTTTTACATGTCCGCATACCTTGCAAACATGCTCTTCGCGAGTTTCGGCATCATGATGAACAGTGTTATATCTAGTATCAGTGCGGCTGTTTACAGCATGCATAGGAATATCTCCTGCCATGACTGCCTTACGATGTGCATCTAAGTCATTTACATCATCAAATTCTTCTCCACATCCACTACAAATCCAGACTGTGTATGGCACCTGTTCATCATAGGCTTCTTTAACAACAACCGTCCTTGTTTCGTAATCATGATCTGTCTTAGGGATAGACTCCGTCTTTGTCTCGGTACAACCGTCATGCGTACACTTTGCAGTCCTTACACCGTCTTCTGTACATGTCGCTTCTTTTGTAACCTCATAGTCTCCAAATTCATGGCCCGTTGCAGGAATCTCTTCTTCTTTCGTAGTGCCACATACCTTACAGGTGTAGGTTTTTACACCGGTTTTTGTACATGTAGCAGGTGTTGTAACAACGCCATCATCCCATGTATGCTCTTTATGCTCCGGTTCTGCTACTCTTGCAATGTCCATCGTCTCTGTTGCACCACATTCAGAGCATGTTCTGGTCTTTACGCCCATCTCTGTTGTCGTAGGTTCTTTGGTTACAGTCCAGTCGCTCCATGTATGATTCTTATGCTCCGCTTCGCCACAATTGCTGCAGATTTTCTCTGTTGTGGTCTTAGTGATCTTATCGCCGTTTTTAGCAGTCTCTACTGTTACTGTTGTAGACTTTGATTCATACTTATGGCCTGTTGCAGGGATCTCCCTTGTTTCTTTATGATCACAAGGGGTACCATCTGTATTCCAATTATTGCAGACTTTTTCTTCAAGTCCCGGTTTTGTACAGGTTGCTTCTGTTACGACAGTCCAGCCTCTCGTTTCCATATCATGGCCTGTCGCCGGTTCTACCTTTGTATATGTATCTCCGCACTTTGTACAGGTAAACTTCAAAAGGCCGTCTTCTGTACATGTTGTATCCTTGACTCTTTCTTCTTCATATTTATGACCTGTCGCAGGGATCGAACGTGTCTGCACATTGCCACAGTCTGTACATGTTCTCTGTTCTGTACCCTTTTCGGTACATGTAGCAGCTTTGACAACTGTCCATTCGCCATATTTATGTTCGGAGATCTCGTCTTCTTCTGTTACACCGCACACCTTACATTTACGGACTTTGACACCCGGCTGATCACCTGTTGCAGGTGTCTTGACTTCCCATTCTCCCCAATCATGGCCTGTTGCAGGGATAGATTTTGCATCAGAGGAATTGCAATTGTTCTTGCAGTCTCTTAACATGATGCCGTCTTTTGTACATGTAGCTTTCCTGAGCACATACCATTCTCCCCAGTTATGGCCTTTGGCAGGGATCTCACGGGTTTCTTTCTTGCCGCATGTTTTGCAGGTACGGGTTTCTTTGCCTGCAGTTTCACATCTTGCTTCCGTTGTCACTTCCCATTCACCCCATGAATGTTCTGTTTCCTCGCCTTTGGCAGGGATCTCACGGGTTTCTACTTTGCCACATGCTGAACATGTACGTGACTCCTCGCCTTTCTCTGTCGCTGTCGCTTCTTTCGTTACGACCCAGTCTCCATACTGATGTCCGACAGCCGGGATTACTTCCGTCTTTGTCTCACCGCAGACTGTACATGTATAGGTCTTTACGCCATCCTCTGTACATGTTGCTTCCTTTGTAACCTTGCCATCATCCCATGAATGGTTTTCCAATTTCGGGATTTCTTTTGTCTCAGTTTCTGTACAGCCGTCGTATGTACACTTTCTTGTCATAAGACCGGTTTCTTTGCATGTTGCATACTTAGTGATCGTCCATTCACCGAAGCTGTGGCCTAAAGCAGGGATCTCTTCCGTCTTTGTCTCACCACAATTTTTACATGTATAGGTCTTTACGCCTTTTTCTGTACAGGTGGCTTCTTTAGTCACTGTACCCTCATCATAGGCATGGCCTGTTGCAGGAATGACTTCTGTTTCCTTCTCACCGCATGCTGTACATGTACGCACTTTCTCTCCGTCTGTCTCACAGCCTGCCTTTTTAACGATCTCCCATTCGCCAAAGCTATGGCCAGCTGCAGGGATCTCTTCAGTCTTTGTCTCGCCACAGTTCTTACATGTGTAGGTCTTTACGCCCTTTTCCGTACATGTCGGCTCTTTAGTTACTGTACCTTCATCATAAGCATGACCTGTTGCCTTGATGGTTTCGGTCTTTGTCTCGCCGCAGACAGTACATGTGTAGGTCTTTACACCGTCCTCTGTACATGTTGCTTCTTTTGTGACCTTACCTTCATCCCATGTATGGTTATTTGTTGCAGGGATCTCTTCTGTATATGTATCGCCACATGCAGAACATGTATAGGTCTTTACACCTGCTTTTGCACATGTTGCTTCTTTTGTTACAACACCGTCATCATAGCTGTGTCCCTTAGCCGGGATCTCAGATGTCTTTGTATCGCCGCAGACTTCGCACTTCACTTCCTGTTTGCCAGGTGTTGTACATGTCGCTTCCTCTAAAACAACAGCTTCACCATATTTATGGCCTGTCGCTGCAATGTCTTCCAGTTTCACAAAGCTGCACTTGGAACACTTGTAAGCCTTCTGGCCTTTCTCTGTACATGTTGCTTCTTTGACAACTGTGCCGTTATCGTACTTATGGCCTGTTGAAATGATGATCGTTGTATAGCTCTTACCACATGCACACTTATGCAGCTTTTCACCGTCTTCTGTGCATGTTGCCTGCTTTGTGATAGTCTCTACATATTTATGGGTGTGTTTCTCCGGCTTCTGGTTATTGTTCTGACCATTGTTGCCGCTATTGTTTTTGTTGTCATCTTTTTTGTTGTTATCTTTATTATTGTTGTCTTTATTGTCCTTATTGGAACCATTGTTTTTATTGGAACCGGAATTTCCATTACCGGAAGATCCATTGCTGCCGGAATTGTTCTTATGAGAAGAACCATTTCCTGAAGAGCTGTTTCCTTTGTTAGAGGAATTGCTGCTGTTACCTGTATTGTTCTTATTAGAGCTGTTGCTGTTTGTTTTATTGGATGCAACGGCATTATTCTTCTTTGTATCAGAAGAACCTGTTTCTTCCTTTGCTTCATAGCCAAGGACAACCTTTTTTGCTTTTACAAGCTTTGCTGCCTCTTTCTCAGATACAAGCTGCGCTTTAAAGACAACTTTAATGACAACATCGGAACCGTCACCTGCATATTCCTCTCCGGCATGCTCTGCCAGTTCAGCAGCATCTGCTGTGATGGTATAAGTCATCTCATAAATATCTTTTGCCTTTTCATCCTTATCGGAAGATTCCTTGAAATCCACATCGACGGACTTGACCATATGGTCATCACCTTTGGCTTTCTCAAGCACCAGTTTCTTCATCTGTTTGAACAAGTCTTTCTGCTCCATCTTGTCCGCGTCCTTAATGTAGATCTTATAGTCATCAACGCCTTCCACGTAGTCTTTGACATCATCAAGGTCATACTCTTTCGCCTCGGCTGTCTCTGATTCACTTTCTGTCTCTGTGGCTTTTTCTGTTACTGCTGTTTCTGACGGTTTTGTTGTTTCTGCTGATGCGCCGCTGCATGCGGTCATAGACATTGCCATGGTGCTGGCAATCAATGCTGCTAATAACTGGTTTTTACATTTTTTCATAACTTGTGACTCCTTTTTGTGTAATCCAATTAACTAAATTAAAATAAGCAAAATAACCGTAATTCCGTATACATATATTAATTATAAGTCCTTTAATTTATTTGTCAATATTTTATGACATCTTATGAGATGTCGTTTTTGTTTTTATCATTTATTTATTGCTATAATAATTAATTATTTTAAATCAGCACGATTAATTAAAGGAGCGCCCAATGCCTGATGACAACACTATCCGTTTTACATTTCGCACCCTAGACACTAATCTTCAAAAGATTAAATACATTGCCGGATATAATGCGACATCTATGAATTATGAAATAGATCGTCAGATCAAAAAATATATCCACCGTCACGCCTCTGACAGCCAAAATGTTCTTGGGCAAACAACCGTACGTACCAATGAAGCCGTTATGAATAGCCTAAAGCACATCGCCCAACTGCATGGTTTTACAACCACCCGCCAACTCGAATACATTATGGAAGAATACATACAGGAATTTGAAGATAAACATGGCAAAATTGATTTAGATGAATAACAAAAATACCTTCTGATGGTCACTGCCTCATATGACTATCAAAAGGTATTTTTATCTTACTTTATAAAATTCTCTCCATGCAGTTTGTATTCCATCAACATCAGCAAATACTCCGGCATCCTCCGATTTCCTAATTCCCAATCTTGTAGTGTTCTATATGGTATGCCAAAGTATTCTGCAAACTCACGCCTGTTCATCCCCGACTGTTTCCTTAAATCCAATAAAATCTCTTTGCTTTCCATGTTACCATATCCCTCCATAATTCACTCGCATTGCGTATAAATCTATTATATACCCTTTATAAAAATACTTCCACACATTCTATGAAAAACTTTCACCCCAAAAAATTTTTCCTTCATTCAAAGGAAGATATTTAATTTCCAATAAATATGACTATCTTTATATTTTTTCATTTGGTCGCCAAATGGTCGCCAAGCCCTCAAAAACGACCTGTTTTTACCCTCTTTTTCAAAACGCAAAAAAGCCGGAAACCCTCAATTCTCCAGAGTTTCCGGCTTGAAGCTAACAGCGGGAATCGAACCCGCGACCTACGCATTACGAGTGCGTCGCTCTACCGACTGAGCCATGTTAGCCTACCTGTTCCATTATATCATTTATTTTGAAAATGGCAACAGTTATTTTTTTATTATTTCCACAACGGAAAAGATAATATTAAATGCGAAAGGAAGCGAAAGCCTCCGGACGCATTATTTTTTTACCTGAAAAGCACAGAAAGAGAGGTGAGAACGTGCGAAACTACCGATATTTGACATTCGGCGACCGCGAGAAAATCGAGACGGAATACGCAGCCGGAGGGCGTCCGGCCGACATTGCGATCGACCTCGGCGTCCATGTGGCGACTATCTATAAAGAACTGAAAAGAGGCGACACCGGCCAGCTCGACAAGAACATGCGCCGAGAGTATAGCGCCGAACTCGCCCAGCGCCGACTCATTGAGAGCTTTAAGTGCCGCGGGCGAAAATCCCCCACTATATAAAAAAGAAAGGAGCGACAACATGGCAGCATTACACGAAATAGCTCGGCAGTACGCCGAAGAAATCCGCGACGGTATAGCGTGGGTGATTATATGGAAAACTGGCCGAAGCTGGCACGCGGAAAGCGTCTGGCTCAACCAAGAGTCTGACACCTTCGAGCTGGAGGATCTGAGCACTGCCACCGAAATTCTGGAGCAGGATCCGAACGCTGTCATGGTGAACGGCTACTACTGCGGGCACTTCGGCGAGAACATGACGATCGCAGAACTGGAGGCAGGTATTCTCTGGCACTACGAAGGCGGCTGCAATCTCCTGAAAGACTCGACGGCCTTCCCTCCTGAGCCGATACCACGCCCGGAAAACCTCCCGGCAGATATTCCATGGTACGGAAAGGAAACCACCGAGGAACCGGATCCCTATATATTCGACGGCTACATGAGCGTCGAGGACTACGAGAAACGCCAGCAGCTCATAGCTGCGGATCAGGCGCGAAGCGATCCACTCCCGGACGAGTCGCCACCAGAACCTCAGCACACAGAGCTCACGATCCAGATCGGCCCACCTGCCGCCACTGCCCTGCTCGGCGCTCTCGCCGACGCAATAAAGGCAGCAGCTCACGCAGTCCGGCAACTCATGGACGAGCTCGCAGAGCGGTTCCGGAAGTTCCGGCAATACGCACGAAAGGCCGTGAACACTTTTGTGGACTCCCTACTATATAGAGCCAACACCCACCCGAAATGGTGGCACCTATACAAACACGCACGGAAATGGAGAACCCGGAAGAAATACAAGCGGCTGCTTATGAGGCAGCTATGCAGCAGGCTGGCCGCTGGATAGGAGGTGATCCCATGAACGACTCGCGAAACCTAAGCGGGCCCGTACTCATGCCCGGCGCGACGGCTGCCGCTATGAAGTATGCCAAGAGTGCGGGCTGGACTGGAATGTAAGCAAGCAGGCGGTGATCCCGTGGTACGGCTACAAGTGCCCGATCTGCCGCAGCAAATACAGAAAAGGAGCAAAACCATGAGAAACGAAGTAATTTACGACAAAAACGGGCGCCCGGACATTATGGTGGTTTTTACCCCGTCCGAGCTGGGACTCCCTGACACCCTGAGAGGCCGCAAGGTTAAGGAATACGCGATCAGCAAGTACCAGAACACATTGATCGACGGCGTTCCGTACTCTCTCCCATTTATGAAACCGGCTGTGAATATCAGCCACGACGAAGCAATCCGCCTCTGCGAGAGCAAGGGTGAAGGCTGGCACCTGATCACTAACGACGAGTGGGTGGCTCTCGGCTTCTGGAGCTGGGACAACGACACCATGCCGACCGGAAACACCGCAAGCGGCAAGAGTCACAGCCACCCGGAGCAGACCGGCACTACATACGAAGGAGGCTGCGGCAAAACCTTGACCGGATCCGGCCCGGTTCAGTGGAACCATGACGGCACGGCCTACGGCGTAGCTGACATGTGCGGCAATATCTGGGAGCATGTCGGCGGCGTTCGATTTATGAACGGTATGCCGCAGGTGATCCCGAACAACGGCGCAGCCTATGGCTCGGATCAGTCCAAAGACTCGCCGGAGTGGGAGGCGATCTACACCGAGGACGGCGATCCGGTTTACTACAACGTACACGACGGAGAGATCACCCTCCAGCCGGTACACCCGGACGGCACCAACTACGACGGCGTAAAGTTCACGGATCTGGAAGTTCGCAGTGACATGGACGCACCGGACAAGCTGAAAAAACTCGGCCTCTATCCTGCCGACGACTACGAAAGCGACGAATACTTCTGGCTCGACTCTAACGGCGAGCGGGTTATTTATCGCGGGGGCGGCTGGTCCGACGGTGCGAACGCTGGTGTGTTCTGCCTCAGCGGCTCCAACTCCCGCAGCTCTGTGGGCACGACGCTCGGCTTCCGTGCCGCTTGCGTTCGGTTTATCTGCGACTCTGACACTCTGGACGATCTGGACTCTGACAAGAAGCAGCCAGAACCGAAAAAGCGTAGCATTTTAGCTCCGGACTTTATCGGACGGATCAAGCAGGCACTCGCCCGGCAGTTTCAGAAGCTATACGAAGCCGCGCACGGCGAGGATCCGGAAGGCTTCGCTGAACTGGCCGAGAAGGCAACAGACGAAGAACTCGCCAAGGCTGCAAAACTCAGCGCCACACTGGCTCAGGTGAACGCAGCCGTGGACATGTACGAGCTGACCGCTAAGCAGTTAAAGCTCGCAGCCACAACCTCGATCACAATCAAAACGGAGGTGAACGACCATGAATGAGCTCCGGGACATATTCACGAAATACAAAGCAGTCGTATTTTTTGACACTGAGACAACCGGGCTCGAAGCTGAGAGCTGCCAGATCATTGAACTGGCAGCGATCAGAGTCGAGAAAACCGAACGGGGCACCCTCCGCATGGCCGACAGCGCCGACGTGTTCGTGAAGCTGCCGGAAGGTGAGCGGATCCCTCAGAAGATCGTCGAGCTGACGGGGATCACAGACGAGCAGCTCGAAAACGAAGGAATCACCGAGGCTGAGGCTGCAGCTCGCTTCACTGAGTTGATCAGCGGCGGCCGTGTCCTTCTGGTAGCCCACAATGCACAGTTTGACCTCCTGTTTACTGCTGAAATGCTCAGGAGACACGGAAACGGCGGCCCGGAGGCTCTGAAAGCTGCCGACTATCTGGACAGCCTGACCGTTTACAAAGACCGCCGGGCATATCCTCACAAGCTGGCGAACGCGATCCTCACCTATAAGCTGGAGGGCAAGGTTCAGAACTCCCACAGAGCGATCGACGACGTGGCGGCACTGTTTGAGGTGTGCAAGGCCATGGACGCGGAACGCTCCGATCTTCTCAACTATGTGAACGTGTTCGGATATAACCCGAAGTATGGAGTAAGTGGGAAACGGATCGAAAAGGTGGCCTACTGGCCGCAGAATTTCAACAAATACATGCAGGCTCCGAGCTATACGCTCCCGGCCAAACTCAGACAAAGAAGGAGGTAACAGAAATGCGAAGCAGCTCGCTGAAAGTATACAGCCCGGTGGAATACACCGGGTACAAAGAAAAAAGAAGCGGCCACCCGTCGGAACCGGGAAGCCGCACAGGCAATCGAAAAACCACGCGAAAGCCTAAGCCTATTTTATACCGGCTGCGCCGTTTTTGCAAGCGCCTGAACTGGAAAAGGATCGGCGGGCTGGCAGTCACCACAGTGGTGATTGTGTTCGCGGCGCGCGGCGTCGTGGGTATGTTCTCAGAACACACCCAGACAAAAACAGCCCCGGTCACAACCAGCAGCCCGGCGGCCGAAGAATCTCAGCCCTACGTTTTCTACTACAAGGACGGGCAAGCCGTAAGCTGGGAGGACGTCACAGACGCATGGGCCGCAGAGGCAGGGATCCAGAAGCGCTACACTCTCACTGACGCCGAGCGACTGGAGATCGCTCAGGTGCTCACGGCCGAAGCTGGAGGCGAACCCTTCGCCGGAAAGATCGCAGTAGCTCAGTGTATTCTCCAGACCTGTGAGGACGAAGGGATCCGACCGGACGAAGTGCTGCGCGTGTACGCATATAGCAAGCGCCGCCCGGAACCGACTCAGGAAGCCCTCGAAGCCGTGCAGGACGTGTTCGACTTCGGGATCGTGGCAACGACCGAGCCGATCAAATACTTTTACGCTCCCGCTCTCACGGACAGCGAGTGGCACGAGTCCCAGATCTATGTAATGACCATTAACGGACACCGATTTTTTAAGGAGGCAACCGAATGAATAACGAAAACAAGCCAAGCGTGATCGCAGAGCTCACGGCTGCACTTGCCAGCATGGCGGAACGCGCCGTCGCTGCTGAGGCCGAAGCCGAGCAGTACAAGAAAAGCTCAGGCGAGTGGTACCAGTTTTTTACCAGCAAGGACAAGGAACTGAGAGACACGCAGGCAGAACTCCAGAAAGCCCGCAAGGCTCTGGAAGCAAAGGAAGGAGAACAGAACCATGGCAACGACAAAGAAAGCAATAGCTGAGGCTGAGCAGGCCGCAGAAATCAAAGAAACAATCGCAGCACCCACCACAGAGCCGGGAACTCCGGCTGTAACACTGGACGAACTGGAAAGCATGGACATGAACATGTTCGACGCAGAGGAAACCGAAAGCGCTCCACGCCCGGCATGGCGTATCACTGACGACGGCTGCGCCGACTGGGCCTGCCGAAAAATCGCAGAAGAAAAGACCGAGCTCGACCGGATCACCGCACTGGGCGAAAGCCAGATCGAGAAGATCCAGCAGAGAATTGACGCTGCTCAGCGCAGATATGAAAACGGCACCCGTTTTCTCACTGGAAAGCTCGCGGAATACTTCGAGACAGTCCCGCACAAGACAACCAAGACAAAACACAGCTACCGCCTTCTCTCCGGCACTCTGGTGAAGAAAATCGGCGGCAGCACCATGAAACAGGACGACGACACACTGCTGGCCTATCTGAAAGCCTCCGGCAATGAGGATATGATCCAGAACACTGAAAAGCCGAAGTGGGGCGAGTTCAGGAAGCACCTCGAAATTGTAGGCGGCCAGATCGTAGACAAAACCACCGGCGAGCTGGTGGAGGGCGTGCAGATCATTGAGAAACCGGACACCTTCACGGTGGACGTGTAAGGAGGTAGCGCATGGCAACAACCAAGGAAACGGCGGCCACAAAGACGGCCACCACCCCACCGGTACCGCTGACGCTGCAGCAGAAGTTCATCAAGTTGCGCGAAGCCGTTCCCTCTATCACCCAGAAGGCCCACAGCGACGGCGTAAAGTACAAGTTCGCGAAGATCTTCGACGTGTACCAGCTTCTCACTCCGGCCATGAATGAGTTCGGCGTCAATTTTGACATTGTAGGCGAGCAGGCAACCCGGCACAGCGAAAACGGGGATCCGATCTACTACTCCAACTTCACGCAGCACACCAGAAACGGCGACCGCATTGTCTGGGTGTACGAGGCCGACCTCACGATCCGCTGGACGAACGCAGACAACCCGGATGAGACTCTGGAAGTTACTCTACACGCAATCGGAACGAACGACGGAGGCCCGGACAAGGCCAAAGGCTCCGCGTGGACGTACTGCCTCAAATACTACCTGTTCGAGAAGTTCGGCATTGATCAGGGCGACGACGATCCAGACATGAGCGACCACAGCAGCGAACCCCCTCAGCAGAGCCAGAAACAGCACACAGGAGCTCAGAACGGGAACCGGCAGGGAAACACCCAGCCGCAGGCACAAAATGGCCAGACGGGGCGCTCAGGCGCCGCACGACCACTCTCAGACGCTCAGCTCTCCCGCCTCTACCGTAAAGGAGAGGACGCCGGGTACTCTCAGCAGTCGATCAACGAATGGATCCTGAAAAAATACGGACAGCAGGATCCACACAACCTGACGCGGGCCCAGTATGACGAAGCCTGCGCCGCTATGGACAACGCAAAGCAACAAGGAGGACAAGACAATGCTTAATCATGTGGAGCTTCTGGGCCGTCTGGCTCAGGAACCTGAAATCAGATACACACAGAGCGGCACGGCAGTGGCGAGCTTCGACCTCGCCGTGCAGGTACCGAGTAAGAACAAGGACGCCGCTCCGGACTATATCCCGATCGTGTGCTGGAGAGAACGCGCCGAGTTTTGCGGCCGTTACCTCTCCAAAGGCCGCCAGATCGTAGTTGAGGGCCGGATCTCCACCCGTAAATGGAAGGACGAGAAAACCGGGCAGAACCGCAAGGCCGTGGAAGTTGTGGCCTCAAACATTTACTTCGCAGACAGCAACGGAGGCAACGCAAATGGCAATCCTCAGCCCGCCAACAACGACGGATTCATGGACATACCGGACGACGGACAGCTTCCTTTTAACTAATAACACCGACCGAAGGACGACCGCCGGACAGACCGGCGGAACTCTACGGCCAAACCAGAAACAAACCACGAAAGGAGGTGCCGACAGTGGCATGGATCCAAATTCACCAACAACTGAAAGACCACCGCAAGGTGCTGGCTGCTGCTGACGAGCTCGACATTGAACCGGCTCACATGCTCGGCCTGCTGATCTCGTTCTGGCTCTGGGCCATTGATAACGCACCGGACGGATCCCTCGCTGGAATATCCGACAGAATGATCGCAAGAGCAGCCCAGTGGGACAAAGATCCGGAGGAATTTGTGGCCGCCCTGACCTCTGCGTCTCTGCTGGACGTAACGGAGGACGGCGTTCTGGAGATCCACGACTGGAGCGAGTACACCGGAAAGCTGATCGAACAACGAGAAAATGAGAAAAACCGTTCGAGAGCACGCCGCGCTGCTGCTAAGTCAAACGACCGGAGGACGACCGCCGGACAGTCTGCGGACGCAAGCAAGAGCGACCAGAAAAAGACCGCAGGTAGAGTAGACCAGACCAGAGTAGACCAGAGTAGACCAGAAAATAAGGGGGATACCCCCATAACCCCCGCAGCCGAGAAGCAGCCAAGCGCTCAGGAACGACGTTTCGCAGAGTTCTGGACTGCATACCCGAAGAAAGTCGGCAAGAAAGCAGCACAGAAGGCATGGGAAAAGGCAAAACCCGACGCTGAACTGTTCGAGAAGATCATGCAGGCAGTGGCAACAGCTAAAACCTCGGAACAATGGCTGCGAGAAGGTGGCCGCTTCATTCCCAACCCGTCAACATGGATCAATCAGGGACGCTGGGACGACGAACCTCTCCCACCTGCCGGATCCGGAAGCTATCAACAGCGACCGGGTGGAAATTGTGGAAAACCTGACACCATGGACGTGCTCGCGGGGATAATCGCAGACGAGGAAGGAGGCTTCGAGATATGACAAAAGCAGACGCGGCTCGACTGGTGGCGATCGTCGTCACCGCCTACCCGAATTTTGACAAGTTCAAGGACGCGAAAGCAATCGAGGCCACGGTGAATCTCTGGGCCATGATGTTTGAGCAAGACGAATCCGGGATCGTAGCGCTGGCAGTAAAAAAACACATTGCAACAAACAAATGGCCGCCGAGTGTGGCCGAAGTCCGGGAGATCATGCTGGAGATCCAGCACCCGGAACTCATAGAGCCGGACAAGGCATGGCTGGCCGTGAGCGACCTCATGTACAGCGCCGGACAATTCAACCACGGAGATCTCTCCCGCCAGCTCCCGCCTCTGGTGGCGCGGGCCGTTGAGTCAATCGGCTGGACTTCCCTCTGGGAAATGCACCGCAGCGCATACATAGGCGGCAAGCCCGGCATGGATCGGGTAGCCTTCATGCAACAGTACACGCCAATGTACGAACGGGAAAAGTCTCGCAGCATGACACCGGCACAATTAACCGAGAAGATCGACAACGCGGCCGGATCCCTTCCGGACAAAGGCCAACGCCTGATAGAGTACAGGGAAAGCGAACGCCGCAGGAAAGAGCAGGAAATGGAGGCTATCACCCGCGGCGCCCTCCGACTGGAGAGCCAGAGCGTCGAACAAACGAAGCTCGAACTCAGAGGGGAGGTGCTGGGATGATCCTACAAGGTGACGCACTGGAGGAACTCAGAAAGCTGCCGGACAAATGCTGCAGCGTCTGCGTAACTTCACCACCCTACTACAACGCCAGAGACTACGGAGCAGCCGATCAGCTCGGAACCGAAAGCTCTCCGGAGGAATACACCCGCAAACTGGTGGAAGCCTTCCGGGAAGTCGCCAGAGTCCTGAAAGACGACGGCACCCTCTGGCTGAATATCGGCGACAGCTACGCGAGGCATATCGAGGACGGAGGGATCAAGCGCAAGGATCTGATCGGGATCCCGTGGCTGCTGGCTCTGGCTCTCAGAAGTGACGGCTGGTACCTCCGGGCGGACATTATCTGGAACAAGCCCAACGCCATGCCAGAAAGCGCCAAAGACAGACCGGCAAGATCTCACGAGTATGTTTTTTTACTCAGCAAAGCGGCCGCCTATTACTACGACGCCGAGGCCGTCAAGGAGCTGGCTGTCGGGTACGATCCGAAAAAGCCCGGCCGGAAGCGCGGCAACGCAAAAACCTTCCGCGGCGGCACTGCCTACACTCACGATCAGGCCAAAGCCAACAACGCCGAGGTGGATCGAGGCAGCCACGGGCTCCAGAGAAATGAAACCGGCAAACGAAATCGCCGGGACGTCTGGACGATCGCCACACGGCCATATAAAGGCGCCCACCTCTCCACGTTCCCGGAGGAACTGGCCAAGATCTGCATACTGGCCGGGAGCAAACCGGGCGACACGGTTCTGGATCCATTCTCAGGAAGTGGAACCACAGGAGCCGCAGCCCTCAAAGAAGAGCGGAACTATATCGGGATAGAGATTAACCCCGACACCTGCAAAATACAAGAGCAGCGACTCACTGAGGCTGCTCAGGAAGGAGCCAAACCATGAAACGCGGTGAAATTTATTATATCGAAAGCACATACCGGGAAACCGGAAGCGAGCAGAGAGGCGGCCGCCCTGCGGTGATCGTCTCCAATGACAAGAACAACGAAAACAGCGAGGTTGTGGAAGTGGTATACATGACCACCAAACCTAAGAACGACCTCCCCACTCATGTATTTATCCGGAGCGCACTCTCCCCTTCTACCGTCTTATGCGAACAGGTAAACAGCGTAAGCGTGAAAAGGATCGGGACGCTGATCGGAAAATTGACAAAGAGTGAGCTCGCAGCCGTGGACTCTGCTCTGGCAATCTCTCTGGGGATCGACTTCATGGATCCGAAGCCCGCAGCCAAAGAAGCGGAGCATTTACTGGAAGAAATAAGCAAGCAGCCACTCCGGATCGTCCAGCAGGATCCAGACGTTGAAAAGATCAAGCTCGAAACTGAGCGCGATCTCTACCGGAATTTATACAATGAGCTGCTGAGCAAAACCATGAAAGGAGCAAGTGCATGAGAAAAAAACTGGTTTACATCTGCTCCCCGTGCCGCGGGGACGTTGAAAAGAACATAGAAAAAGCCCAGCGCTACTGTCGCGAAGCCGTCGAGCTCTGGGACGACGTGATCCCGATCGCGCCTCATGTATATTTTACCCAGTTTCTTGACGACACCAAGCAGGAGGAACGCGCCGCGGGCATGGACATGGGCCTCTCACTTCTGGCCATGTGTGACGAGCTCTGGGTTTACGGTATCGAGAATCCGAGCGAGGGCATGAGGAGCGAGATCGAATACGCAAAGCAGCACCAGATCCCGATCCGGGACGCTGCCGAGCTTTACAGAAACCGCGAAGCCGAAACACTTCCGATCGGTGACGCACTGATCGTTCTCCCTTCTCACGTCGGGCACCTGAACGGCGTCGCCGCGATTGAATCCACCACCGTGCGGATCAATGGCGAAATGATCTTAGACCTTGCGATCGAGCTCAGACGACACCCCGGCCACGACATCACACTGGAGGCCGACAAAGGCGCAGACTCGGAGGTAGATCAATGAGCTGGGACACGGTTCCGGGAAGAAATGGCGAAGGCTACCCGGATCCAACAGCAAGCACCGCCCTTGCACGGGTGCAGCATAGCCAGAAAGGACTCCAGAGCAAGCGAGCCGGTGAACACTTCGAGAATATGATCACCGCAAGCCTGAACTGGTACTGCGACAAGGGCGTGGCCTTCGTTGAAAAGACTCCGGAGCCCATGAAGCCACTCAGGAAGCCAGACCGACAGGGCCGTTTCCTTGCTTGCTACACCAAAGCCGGACAGCCGGACTTCAAGGGAACGCTCACCGGTGGCCGGGCCGTGGTATTTGAGGCGAAACACACCGACAGCGACAAGATCGACCAGAGCCGCCTCACTCCTGAGCAGGTGGAAAGTCTGACGCTGCACCACAAGCTCGGAGCTGCTGCCTTCATCATGGTGAGCGTGGGGCTGGAAAACTTCTACCGGGTACCGTGGGAAGTATGGCGAGACATGAAGCAGATCTACGGGCGCAAACACATGAAGCTCGAAGATCTGGAACCGTACCGCGTGCAATATATCGCCGGGATCCTCAAACTGCTGGAAGGTGTGGAGATCGACTACACCGAGGAAGGAGGCACGCCATGAAATGCGAATACTGCGAGCTCCGCAGAGTCGGGCCTTTTGTAATTTCAAAAGCCTGCGCCATGCTGAGCGGAAAGCTCATAAACAAACAGACGGGCGAACCGTTAAAAATTTGTATGCACCACATGGCCTCCCCGGATCCGTGTATGAACAACGGGAACGGCTGCGGGCTCTACAAATCACAGAAAGGAGATCAAGCCAATGAACGACGCACTGCTGAGCAGTAAAAACATGTGCTGGTGCACTCCGCCGGATTTTTTCGCGGAACTGGATCGCGAGTTTCATTTTGAACTGGATCCGGCCAGCACCGACAAAAGCGCCAAGTGCGCGAAACACTTCACGCCGGACGACGACGGCCTAAAGCAAGACTGGGGGGGTATCGCGTGTTCTGCAATCCGCCATACGGCCGAGCGATCGCAGACTGGGTACGCAAAGGCTACGAAGAAAGCCGGAAGCCCGGCACCACCGTGGTTATGCTCATTCCTTCGCGGACTGACACGGCATATTTTCACGACTGGATCTTCGGCAAGGCCAGCGAGGTGAGATTCCTCCGCGGCCGCCTGAAATTCACCGACGAGGACGGAAACGGCGAGGACGCAGCTCCGTTTCCTTCTGCCGTCATAGTGTGGCGGAGTCCGGAAAGCACCGGACGCGAGTTTGCCACATGGCACATATAAAAGAACCAGAGCCAGCGGGGCCACTGCTCCGCCGGTTCAGATAAGGAGGAAACCATGAACGGGATTACTAAACAGACACGCCGCCAAAGTTACGACGGCATACGAACACGCAGCGGCGAGCGTTGCAAGCTAATACTGGAAACCCTCGGAAATCGGTCAATGACCGTGGAAGAAATCACCGACGAGCTGGTGGCTGCTGGCCACCTGAAATACTACGACCGCAACTTCGTGGCGCCGAGACTCACAGAGCTGAAAGGCGCCGGAGTTCTGGAAGTCGTCGGAAAGAAACCGAGCAAAAGAACCGGAAAAAATACAGCCGTATGGGCTGCGGTAAGGAGGTAAGCACATGAAAAAGCAGAAAGTACAGGCAAAGATCAACCTCGAAGCTCTCGCAGGCGGAGCCTTCGCCGAGAAACTCAACGAGGCGCTCATGCAGGTGGCTGAAAATATTCAGAATCCGAACACAGAAGCAACCACTAAGCGCCAGATCACGGTAAATATTAAATTTACGCCGAACAAAACCCGCCAAATGGTAGGAACCCAGATTGCTGTCACGACCAAGCTCGCAGCTACCGAAGCAATCGACACGCAAATGGTGATGGGCGTCAATATGAGAACCGGCCAGATCGAGATCGCCGAATACGACGGGCAGATCCGTGGACAGATGGATCTCTCCGACTTCACGGACGCCGATCAGGATCAGGAATCAGAGGAAACACAAGCTGCAGCTCCTACACCGGGACAGAATCCGACCGGCAAGCCTCTGGATCTTAAAAACAGGGGAAAACAGGCACCTGCTGCCGCTACTGAATTAGTTCCGGGCCGTGACTACGATCCGGACACCGGCGAGGCATACGAAACCGCCGGACAGCCTACGGACGACCGCCAGACAACCGGCGGACGCAATAACATGAAGGTGGTAAAAATCGCACCAGCAAAAGAAGCATAAGGAGGTCAAGAAAATGGAAGGAATCAAAGAAGCAATCGCATATATCACAGGGCTGGCCGTAAAGGCTGAGAAGCCAGAAACAATCGAGATCAACGGCCGGACATACTGCACGAAGGATCTCAGACGCTACGACGCAGCCGACAAGGCCGAGCCGATCAAAGCGACCACTCTCACCTCTCTGGTGGACTATATCAAGGAAAGCCGCGAGGAACTCCGCGACAGAATGATCATTCAGGTGGTAAGCGCCACAAAGGTGCTGCTCTACTCCGGGCTGCTGGCCGAGCGTGACCGTGAGACTCTGTTCGAGGTCAACGCCCTGCTGCCGCAGTTTGAATACGGCCGCGAATATGATCAGGAGAGCTTCCTCGTGGCCATGCAGTCATGCTTCCAGAAAACAGACGACCGCGAAGCCGTCACCATTATGGCGAGCAATATCGTGAACACACAGCAGGGAACCTTCTCAGACGACGGCGTAAGTCAACAGGCAATCATCAAAACCGGAGTAACCACGAAGGACGCCGCCTTCGTTCCTAATCCGGTGAGCCTGATCCCGTACCGCACATTTTTGGAAGTTCCGCAGCCCGCGAGTGACTTCGTGTTCAGAATCAGCGAGGGACGCGGCGGAGCCCCTGCCTTCAAGCTGGTGGCTGCTGACGGTGGCCTCTGGAAGTCTCAGGCGGTGGACAACGTGAAGAACTACCTCGTCAAAGCACTGGCAGACGTTCCGGAACGTGAAAGGATCACGATCATTGCATAATGTGGCCGACATAAATGTCGGGAACATACCGGGAGGGCCAAGCTCTCCCGGCAAACCAAAGGAGGACAAGAACATGCTGATCATAAACATAGTGCTGGCCCTCGTGGCTGCTCTCCTGCTTTTTGGAGTTATTGGAGAAAAGGACGGGCTCAGACAGCAGAACATCACGATCGCCTTCGTGGCCGTGATCGTGCTCATTATCGCATTAAATAGATTTTTCTAAGGGAGGACAAAACCATGGAATATAAACCGAAAGTTATCACCGGAAAAGTGACCGGCACCGGCTGGCCGATCGACGGCCATGTGCTCTGGTTCTCACAGTGGGACTACGACAACCGCGAGAGCTGGCACCTCTACGGCTGGGAGGACTCAGAGGACGAGGCAGTCATGCAGACCATATTCCAGACCGAAACCGAGGCTGGCCTCTGCCCGTTCGGTACGCTGGAGAAGTTCGCAGAGAACTGGAAGGCGAAGAAATGGGAGCCGCAGGGCTCGTTCTGCCTGCCATTGGACAAGGTGGAAGTGCTGGAGGTAAAGCAGGAAGAAAGCACCAACAACACCCGCGAACAGCTCCGGGCTCACGGCTTCGATCTGACACCTAGAAAGCAGACTGACCGGGGCGGGATCATCTGCCTGCCACTGGACAAGAACCTGAACGGCGACGTGCAGGCCAAGCACCCGGACTGGGAGCCAGTCGAGTGCCCAACATGCGGCCGGAAATGCTGGAAACACCCGGAAGCTGGCCGCCTCGCCAAAGAACAGGGCGCGAAAATGCTCTGTACTGAGTGCGCGATCAAAGCCGGGCTTCTGTCACCGTTCCGAAAGGAAGGCCCAAACCGCGCGCAGCGAAGGAGGGCAAAGCGTGAAAGAAGAAAATAACGCAGAGGGGCTCTACTCTCTCAAAATAGACGCGAGGCACTACTTCCCCGACAGAAAAATAACAAGGGACGTGCTGGAGGCACTCAGGTGCAGGCAATACGCCGCAGTGCTGGCCTTCTATCTGGAGTGTGACCTCGACGACATAGAAAAACAAGCTCGCAGACTCGCGGAAAGCACCGCGCTGAGCTACTCGGAAGCGCTCCACAAGATCGGAGGAGATATGCTGCGGAGCAAGCAGGAAAAACCGGCCCCACTCTCCCTCTGGCCTATCAGACAAGAACCGGTGCGGCCGAACCGTGCAGCCAGACGAGCAGCTAAAAGAAAAGGAGGACGAAATGGACGATAACAAGAACAAGCCTATGGGCTGGCCGTTACTCTACACACTGGCAACACTCGCAGGCGTGGCCATGCTGGCAATCCTGAAAGCCTGCGGCATTATATCAATGAGCTGGCCGGTGGTGATCGCCGGGCTCGTGTGGGTACCAACCGCGCTGCTGCTGATCACTCTCTGGGTGGCCACTCTCCTGATCTGGATCGGGCGAACCGGGAAAAAGATCAGGGAATACAATCGCAGGAGAAAGATCTCCCGCACTCTGGACGAATCCATGAAAGGGCTCACGCTAAACGGCGTCGGCCCCATTTATGGTATTAGAAGAAATAAAGGCGAAAACAACACCGACTACGAGAAAAGGATCCGCGAAAAGCTTGGGTTTTCCCCGCGCAGTCTGCCGAAATACGAAACCATGGAACAGCTCACCCTCTCCAATGTGGGCCCGATCTATGGCGTCGTAAAGAAACAGGACGAAAGCTGGAAGCACTACCGCCGCAGAATCCTGAAAGCAGCCCAAACTATTGATACCGTACAACTACCAACCGGCAAGTGCGCACCGGGCGACCGCCGGACAGAGGGTAAAAAGTGAGCTGGCCAAGCAAAGAGACCGGCGCCTGCTCATGGGTGCCGGGGCTCGGCTTTAAAGAGTGGTACTCAACGAGCTGCCACATGTACTACGAGATCGCGAGCGCGGTCACAAAGAAGAATATCAAAGCCGGGACGTGCCCGTATTGCCACCGGCCTATCAAAATAAAGGAGGAACGAAAACATGGACTATAAAACAGAAGCGCAGCCAAAGGCAACCGCTGGAGGGGTACCGGTATTCTGCGCACATGACGCGATCGTGGCCATAGAGAAGCTGATCCCCAACCCGAAGAATCCGAACACACACCCGGACGCACAGATCCAAGCACTCGGCCGCATTATCCGCCAGACCGGGTGGAGGGCGCCGATCACAGTGTCGAAGCGCTCCGGTTTCATAGTAAAGGGCCACGGCCGCCTCGCTGCTGCCAAGCTCGAAGGACTCACCGAAGTGCCGGTGGACTACCAGAACTACACGAACGAGGCCGAGGAATACGCCGATCTGGTGGCAGACAACCGGATCGCAGAGCTGGCAGAGATTGACAACAAGCTGCTGGCTGACATTTTCGCCGATATTGACACCGGCGAGATCCCCATGGAGCTGACCGGCTACACCGACAAGGAAGTGGAAAGCCTCGTCACTGGACTGGCCGAAGCCCTGCACAATGACCTCACAGAGCCGGACGAGATCCCAGAGCTTCCGGAGGAAGATCAGACAATCACGCAACGCGGCGATCTCTGGATTCTCGGAAACCACCGCCTCGTGTGCGGAGACAGCACAAACGAAGCCGATCGCGCTCTCCTACTCGACGGAGCTGAGCCTCAGATCCTTCTCATGGATCCGCCGTACTGCTCCGGAGGTTTTCAGGAATCCGGACGCAGCACCGGAAGTATCGGAACCAAACGCTACGACGCAAACGGGAAGGAAATCAAAGTGACGATCGCGAACGATACTCTCAGCACTCGCGGGTACCAGCAGCTCATGCGCTCGATCCTGAAACAGTTCACCGGTACCGTGGTTTATTGCTTCACCGACTGGAGAATGTGGCTCTATCTCTACGACGTAATGGAGGAAAGCGGGTTCGGCGTCAAGAATATGATCGTCTGGAATAAAAAAACGCCGGGCATGGGTATGGGCTGGAGAACTCAGCACGAGCTGATAATGTTCGCACACCGTACAAAGCCAGCGTGGGACAACCACAAGGGCTACGGGAACGTGATCGAAGCCACCCGCTCCGGAAATGAGCTCCACCCGACGCAAAAGCCGGTGGAGATACTGGAGAAACTGCTGGACAATACACAGTGGGCCGAGGGAGTCATGGACGCCTTCGGAGGATCTGGCACGACTCTGATCGCTGCGGAAAGTATAGGCCAAAAGTCGTACCTCATGGAGCTGAGTCCTCAGTTTGTTGACACAATCGTAAAACGCTACATAAGGACAACCGGCAAGACGTCCGGGATCCGACTGTTCAGGAAGGGCAAAGAGCTGGGCCGCGAGCACTTCGAGAGAATGTTCACGGAATAAGCCAGTGAAAGGAGGTGGAACCCATGCACCAGAACAGTGAGGCAAAACAGCCAAAGGAAACCGACGAGATCAAGAAAAAGCTGGAAAGCTACGCAGCACTCCACCGCAGGATCGACAACCAGATCGAACGGCTGGAGAATCTGGAGGCCGTCATGGGCTCCATATCCTCGCCGAGCTTCGACGGAATATCAGGAGGCGGTGGCGACGGAACCAGCAAACAGGAACGGCAAGTGATCCAGAAGGTAACACTGGAGGAAACGATCCGCCGCATGATCACAGACGAGGATCGGGAACGCAGCGAACTGGAGGCCCTGATCTCCGAAATGGAAAAGCCGGACGAGCAGACCGTCTTAGAAATGCACTACTTCGACGCTGCGAACTGGTGGACGGTATGCGCCGCCCTTCATGGTAGCCGGGAGGACTACGACGAACACGAGCAGCGCTACCTCAAAAGAACATTCAAGCTGCACGGCTCGGCGCTTCAATCGCTGGCCAAAATATACAGAGCAAAACAAGAACAGGGATAACAACGCCCGCCAGAAGCCACAGGAAGGCCGACGGCGGGCTTTTTTGTGTGCCCGAAGAAATACGCACACACTCAGGAGAAAGCCGCAGACGGAGCGCTCACGAGCACACAGGGGGATAAAAAGGGACAAAAAGGGATAAAAGGGGATAAACCACCGTGCTACTCTGTATAACAGCGAAAGCCGTCCGGGGACATGATAAAGATCCGGGCGGTTTTTCCTATGTGCCTACCCTCAGAAAAGAACTGGGAGGGGTGCAAATTTTCCACAGGAAGGAGCAAACACATGGGCGGTCTATTCTATACCGGCCAAAGCCGCCGAACCTCTGGCAGCTTCACCGTGACATGCTCCGGAGCTGAGGACATTGTGAAGCGACTCAACAAACTGGAGAACGGCGGACAGACGGCAATCAAGAAAACCGTCAACGACTTTATGAGCCGTGCGCCTGCGTGGGTATCGAAGGGAATCCGCGAACACTACGGGGTAGACACTGCCGCAATCAACGAGGCCAAACAGCAACCTCGGAGGGGGCAGAGCTCAATCCAAGTGGCGGTGGTTCAAGTTGATAGTGCCTCCCTTATTTATAAGGGGCGGACACTGACGCCGACGCATTTCAAAATGAGCCCGAAGTCCAGACCAAGCGCTCAGCAAAAGAAGCCGATCAGGATCCCCGGACAACTAATCGCTGGAGCTGGCGACGTCGCAATGGTTCGACCACCGCGACCATACCAAGTCAAGGCGACGATCATCAAGGGATCCCGTGTGAGCCTCGGCTCGAACGTGTTCCTCACTGGCGGAAACGGCGGCTCCATGCTTCCGTTTCAAAAGACTGGGAGGGGACGCTCCCCGATCGAGGCCGTGCGCACCCTGTCCGTGCCTCAGATGATCGACGGCAAAGCACGCCAAACTATTGAGACAACAATCTCCGAGAAGCTCGGCGAACGCTTCAACCATTACATAGATCAAGTAATGAAATAGCCAAACGCTCCGAGCTCACGAGCCAAAGCCAAGCCAACGAACACGCGCCAAGCAGCAAGCTAAGCGCGAAGCAATCGAACAGCAAAGCCAAAGCGAAACCAAAAGCAACAGCAACAAAGAACAGCGAAACAAAGCGACCAAAGCAAAGAAGCAAAAGGCAAAGCAACTCGACCGAGCAACCGCGCCGAAATTTTTCCGCAGCCCGAAGGTACTGTCCGGGCTGCCAAACGCCTGCGGTGCTGGCGAGCCCAAAACACGCGCAGACTCAGAAAAATTTTTTCAGGCCGTTTCGTTTCGTTTGCCCCAAAGAAAGGAGGTGGCGCCATGGCGGAAGGCAAGCAGAATCTCCAAAACGCTGCCATTATTGCGAAGCTGTTCGGCGTCACCGACCGCCGGATCCAGCAGCTCGCAAAAGAGGGAATTATTCCAGCCGCCCAGAAGCGGCCGTATATGTTCGACCTGCTTCCGACGGTGCAATCTTACATCCGTTACCTGAGCGACAAAGCCAACGGCCGAGAAGCTAAAAACGCCGACACCGCTCAGGTTGAAATGGAGAAGCTGCGGGCCGAGGCTGACATGAAACGCAGTAAAGCAGACATGACAGCTATGCAACTGAAAGAGCTCGAAGGCAAAATGCACCGCAGCGAGGACGTGGAGGCCGTGACGAACGACCTCGTTTACACTGTCCGCAGCATGATAATGGCACTCCCCGGACGTTTGGCCATGGACGTTGTGCAGGTGGCAAGCGCCAACGAAGCCTCGGCACTGATCCGGGCGGAGTGCTACAAAATTCTGAACGAGCTCGCAAACTACAACTACGATCCGGCGGTATATCAGCGGCGGGTGCGGGATCGTGAAGGCTGGAGCGACGTTATAGTGGCCGCTGATGAAGCCGACGACTAAAAAATCCACCGCGAAACTCAACGCAGCCATAGCACCGGCCATTCGCAACTTTAAGCCACCCGAAGATCTGACGGTGGCCGAATGGGCCGATAGACACCGCCGCCTATCCCCGGAGAACTCCGCGGAGTCTGGCCCGTGGCGCACTTCGCGCACGCCGTACCTGCGGGAACCTATGGAAGCGTTCACGGATCCGAAGATCCGTAAGATCGTAATGGTGGCAGCGTCTCAGGTGGGAAAATCTGAGCTGGAGCTGAACATAATCGGCTACATTATCGACCAAGATCCCGGCTCGATCCTGTTCGTCCAGCCTTCCCTCGACGACGCCCGAAAGTTCTCACGCCTCCGTATCGCTCCAATGATACGAGACAGCAAGGTGCTGAGGGCGAAAGTTTCCGACGTCAAAAGCAAAGACTCCGGGAACACAATCCTCCAGAAGTCATTCCCCGGCGGTATGCTCACGATCACAGGATCCAACAGTGCCTCCGCTCTGGCTTCCACTCCCGCCCGCTACATTCTCGGCGACGAGCGCGACCGCTGGGCCGTGTCTGCCGGTGCTGAGGGTGATCCGTGGGCCCTGGCCGAAGCCAGACAGGCCACGTTCTACAATGCGAAGGCCGTCGAGGTATCAACTCCGACCATAAAAGGCGCTTCAAATATCGAAAGCAGCTACTACCTCGGAACACAGGAACGCTGGTGCCACCAGTGCCCTGAGTGTGGAGAGTACGGCGAGATCACCTTCGACCGCGTGCACTTCGATCATACAGTGGCCAAAGTCCGCGGGAAAAAGGCGTACAAGATCGTGGGCCCGATTACATGGTGCTGCCCCTCCTGCGGCTGCATAGTACCGGAGGAGAAAATGCGGAAGCAGCCTGCAAAGTGGATCGCCGAGAACCCGGCGGCCTACGACGAGGGCGTCCGCTCCTTCTGGCTGAACGCTTTTTCTTCTCCATGGACTCCATGGGAAAAGATCGCGCTCAAATTCCTGCAAGCCAAGGACGATCCTCAGAAGCTCAAAGTAGTTTATAACACGCTGCTGGGTGAGCTCTGGGAGGATCGCGGCGACATAGCAGACGAGGACACCATGCTGGCCCGGCGCGAGGACTACGGTACCAATGCCGACGGCTCTCCCGTCGAAGTTCCGGAGGGCGTTCTCGTTCTCACCTGCGGCGTAGATACTCAGGACAACCGTTTGGAGTACGAAGTCGTGGGCCATGGCTTCTACGGTGAAACATGGGGCATAAAAAAGGGCTACATCATGGGAAAACCCGACACCGACGAGGTATGGCAGCAGCTCGACGACGTGATCGACCACGTTTACCGCTTCAAGGACGGAAAAGGGCTGCGGATCTCAATCACCTGCGTGGACTCCGGCGGCCATTACACCCAAGAGGTATACACTCGCTGCCGTGAGCGTAAGAACAAGCGCGTTTTTGCTATCAAGGGCAAGGGCGGCGACGGGATCCCGTTCGTGACGCCTCCGTCAAAGGTTCCGATCAAGGACAACAAGCGGATCACCTGCTGGCTCTACACACTCGGCGTTGACGCCGGAAAGGAAACGATCATGTCGAGCCTGAAAGTTCAGGAGGCTGGCCCAAAATATTGCCATTTTCCGATCCACGAGTCCTGCGGCTACGACACCTACTATTTCAACGGCCTGCTCTCCGAGCGTCTGGAGCTCACGCAAACAAAGCGCGGCAACCAGTGGCACTGGGTAAAAATCCCCGGACACAACCGGAACGAGGCCCTCGACTGCCGAAACTATGCGAACGCCGGGCTAAAAATCATAGATCCGGACATGTTCGCGGTGGAGCGACGTCTGAAAAATGTCCAAGAAACACCGCAGGCCAAACCGGCGCAGCGCCGAAAACCGAAACCGGCAGCCCGGAACTACTTCGACGAGTGGTAAGGAGGTGAACCCATGAGATCAAAAGAAACCATACAGCAAGAGCTCACAGAAACGAGGACGCGACTCAGTGCGTATCTGGCCCGTGAGGCTGACATGCTCAGCAAGGACGGGGTGCAGCTCTACACAATCGGCTCCAGAAACCTGCAACGGTACCAGACTTCGCTCGCTTCCGTTCAGAACATGATCGCGAAGCTGCAAAAGCGAGTCCGCGAGCTGGAGGCCGAACTGGCGGGCGGATCTGCTCGCCGCGCCGTGGGGGTAGTCCCCCGCGACTGGTAAATGGGTAAACGCTGGCCGATCGGCTGGCTTTACTATGGCGACGACTGCGGGACATTTTCGCTCCTTTAGATACCGCGGTCGCTGCCGTTTTTAATTACTTGCAAGGAGGTGAGAAAAACGAAGTACGACAAAACGAGGGGGCTATATCTCC
>JABLTN010140363.1_pt1 | contig 48078 bp, 43 predicted proteins | sample 7160141 | NCBI WGS metagenome assembly JABLTN01 (sample SAMN14651226, study PRJNA627086) | human gut metagenome | isolation source: feces | host: Homo sapiens | reverse complement strand
GAATTTTTGCAAACATTTATTGGAAGGTTTGCACAGTTAGATGATGTGATTATGAATACTTGTGGGACTCTCGTTGGATTTTTGATAGGATGCTTATTACTTCGTATAACCACAAGGAAAAAATAAATTTCGATTTGTCAGAGAGATAGCAGAGCCATGAGCCGCAGAGATTTTTTAAAAATCCTGCGGCTTTTTTGCGCCCATTTTCAAAAGTCCTGTCCTACTCTTTGGCAAATTTCAAAACTGTCCGTGTAAAAGACTAAACAGAAATTTTTTGGAATTCAGCCCGCAGAGTTGGCAAAATCGGATTTTCATGTGGTGTGGGTAGTGAACGGGAAACAGACAGCGGAAAGCGCAGCTACACCGAAGCCGCCTTATATCGCATGAGCCGGGGCATGGAAAAGCGGTCATGCCAGGGAGCATGACCGCTTTATAAACCATTCTTGCCCTATTTAGTTTGGAACAGGCCCAAGCCCTAAAGCTCCAGCAAGGAACAAAAATACAACAACAGCGACAGGGATTAGCAGCATAATGGCAGATAACACGAAAGTTTGTAGACATGGCAGTTTGTTTTTCTTTCGCCATACGCCATAAATCAAAAGTGCGACACTTGCCACAAGGCAGATAACCGGGAAATATACCATTGCAAAACCGAGCCACCCCATACCGTCAATTAAGAAAATCAGAAACAAAACGGCAGCAATACACCCGGCAATCTTGATAATAGATTTCCGTTCTGCTTTCCGTTGGAACTTCACAAGCTCAAATGTATCAGTCAAAGCAGCGGCAGCCGTGTCCTGAGTGATTTCAGTTTCTGAAATTCTTTCAGACCGCATGATTTCCAGCACGCTAATACCCAAAGCGTCGGCTAATGGTTCAATCGTGTTTATGTCGGGAAAACCTAAACCACGCTCCCATTTACTGACTGCCTTATCCGTTACTTGCAGCTTTTTTGCTAATTCCACTTGCGTCATACCGTTTTCTTTCCGCAGAGTGGCAATGAATGTACCAAATTTTTTTGCGTCCATAGTTAGACCCCCTTTGCGTTTGTCTGCTCATAGTATAGCGCACATGGCAGCATACGACAACCGACGCATAGTTTAGGGCGGAATTTATCCGAACTCTACGGAAAGTTTAGGTTAGGATAGGAAAAGATGTCGATATTCCAGAAAACTTGGGCATTATCATAGAACCCCCGGATTTTTGCCCAACTACAGTGCATACGCCAATTTAAAATTTCTTGCCGAATTGCGTCATATTATTGGAAAAGAAAAAATCCGCGATTGCCTCATGCAACTCCGCAATGCCGGAAAGACGATTTTATTGGCCTCTCATCATGCAGAAGACATTCGCGTGTTATGTGATACGGTCTGTGAAATGGACGGCGGCGTTTTGACTGTGCTTCCTACAGATCCTTCAAGATAAATCACTTCTCCCTTGTTTCCTCCCGTGCGCAGGAGTATAATAGGTTCTCAGGCGGACGCGCCCCGTGTGTTTCTCCGTCAATCTTTTCTTCGGAGGAATCCATGTCAGCTGTACTTTTCAAAGCACTCGCGTTTTTTCTCATGATCGCGCTGGGCTATCTGATGAAAACCAAGCACGTCTTAGAGCAAGAGGACAGTCAGGTTTTGATGAAAATCATCATCAATATCACGATGCCCGCCGCACTGATCGCCGGTTTTCGCACGTTTTCCATTGATATTTCGTTGCTGTTTGCCCTGCTGCTCGGCTTTTGTATGAACGGCGTGCTGCTGCTCGCCGGTTCTCTCGCGTCTGTCCGCAAGGAAGGCAGGCTGCGCGCGCTGTACATTCTCAATACGCCGTGTCAAAACGTCGGCAATTTTGTTCTGCCGTTTGTGCTGAGCTTTCTGCCGTCCTCTGTGGTTCCGGCTCTGTGCATGTATGATGCCGGAAACAATCCGTATGGCGCAGGTCTTGCGTACTCTGTGGCATCCTCTGCCAGCGGCGGAGACGGAAAGGTTTCCCTGCGCAGCATCCTGCGCACGCTGTTTCATTCCCCTCCGTTCTTGGCGTATTTTATCATGATTGTTCTGTATCTGCCGGGCATTCGCCTGCCGGATGCGTTCTTTGATCTATGCGATTTGTTCGGCAAAGGCAACGCCTTTCTCGCCATGTTCGCACTGGGTCTGATTTTTGAATGGCATCTGCCAAAAGAAGATGTCGGCAATGTCATCCGCATTTTGGGCCTGCGCTATGCGCTGTGCCTGTGCGCCGCAGCAGCGATTTTCTTCCTGTGTCCGTTTGATTTGCCGATTCGGCAGACCTTGTGTCTGTGTCTCGTCGGCCCTGTGACAACGCTCGCCATTCCGTTCGGTCTCGCCTGCGGCTGCAAGCAGTCGATGATTGCCGCACTCAGCTCGGTCAGCATGGTGACCAGCTTTATTCTATCGCTCGGCATGCTGATTGCCTGGGCATAAATCTGCATGAAAAAAAGACCGGAATTCCGGTCTTTTTTTCACATCTTTTGGCGCATATGTCTGTTCCGCAGCCAAGAAAACAGCAAATAAATCAGACATCCGCATACGGCGCCGCAAAAGTCAATCCAAACATCGGTCACACGCGCAGAGCGGTCATTAAACAGCTGAATGGTCTCATCCGTCACCGCACACAGAATGCCGAACAAAAATACATTGAGCACATACGGCAGGCGAACGATATGAATGTCCCGCATGACGATTGCCGCGAAAAATCCCAGCGCGGCAAATTCGGAAAAGTGCGCCATTTTGCGCACAATATATTCGGTCAATCCATCCCCCAGACCAACCGTTCCGAGCAGCTTCATCAGAAATTCAAAAACACCCATACTTTCCGATGTCGACTGCGCGCGATTTGCCATTGAATGCGAAAAAATAAACGCCATGACGGCAATCACCAGCAAAACATGTACGATGACACGCACTCGTTTTTTAGAATCCATAATCCCCTCCATCAATTGACAAACCCCTAGAATATGTTATAATCAAAATAATAAGAGGCACCGCCAGTAGACGGTCGTCCCTCAAAGTTTGCAGTGAAGTAACCGCAAGTTTCTCAGGCTTGGGCGGTTACTTCTTTTTTGTCAGCTGAATGACCAGAGAAATAATCTGAACAGTCAGAGAAATTACACCAACAATGGCTGCGGTATAAGCAAATAACGCTTCATATGTAACCATGATGCATCCCTCCTCTCCTAAGATCAGAGGGCAAAAGAAGTCTGTCCTCTGTCAAAAAGGACAAACCGCCTACCGTTCGTGGCAGTGCTGTATTTAAGGATACCACATGAAGCTCTCATTCGCAAGCTATAAGAGGCAACAGCGCGCGCTGTTGCCTCTTTTTGATGATCAGCCTCGAATTTCGAGGTATTCGTCATAGGTGCACTGCTTATCCCAAACGCCATCCTCTGTGATTTCAATGATACGGTTGGCAATAGTCTGCGTGAACTCATGGTCATGCGATGCAAACAGGACATTGCCCTTAAAATCAATCAGACCGTTGTTGACTGCGGTGATGGATTCCAGATCCAGATGGTTGGTCGGCTGATCGACAACCAGCACATTGGAACCAAACAGCATCATACGTGCCAGCATGCAGCGAACCTTCTCGCCGCCGGACAGTACGTTAACAGACTTGTACACATCGTTGCCGGAAAACAGCATCTTGCCCAAGAACGAACGCAGCGTTGTCTCCAGCGTATCGGTCTGCGAATACGGAGCCAGCCAATCCAGCATATTCTCGGTATGACCGTTAAAAAACTCCGAGTTGTCTTTTGGGAAATACGACTGGCTGGTGGAAACGCCCCACTTGAAGCTGCCTTCATCCGGTTCCATCTCGCCCATCAAAATCTGGAACAGGGTAGTCGCTGCCTGCTCAGTCTTGCCGACAAACGCAATTTTATCGCCGCGCGCCACGCGGAACGATACATGATTGAGAACCTTTTCACCGTCGATGGTCTTGGAAATGTCCTTGACCTCCAAAATATCCTTGCCCGGCTCTCTGTCCATCTGGAAGCCGACAAACGGATACCGGCGGGACGATGCCGGCAGTTCGTCAACCGTCAGCTTGTCAATGAGCTTTTTGCGGCTGGTTGCCTGCTTGGACTTGGATTTGTTTGCGGAGAAGCGGCGGATAAATTCCTGCAGTTCCTTAATTTTTTCGTCCGCTTTCTTTTTCTGGTCGTTGAGCGTGCGCTGTACCAGCTGCGAGGACTCGTACCAGAACTCATAGTTGCCGACGTACAGGCGAACCTTGCCGTAGTCAATATCTACAATGTGGGTGCAGACATTGTTGAGGAAGTGACGGTCATGCGATACAACGATGACGGTACCCTCATAATCTGCCAGAAAATCTTCCAGCCACGCAATGGAATGAATGTCCAAATGGTTGGTCGGCTCGTCAAGCAGCATGATATCCGGCTTACCGAACAGCGCCTGTGCCAGCAGAATCTTGACCTTTTCTGCGTCCGTACGGTACTTCATGCCACTGTACAGAATGTCGTCTGCCTTGAGTCCCAGACCCTGCAGCAGGCGAGCCGCTTCGGTATCTGCATTCCAGCCGTCCAGCTCTGCAAATTCTGCTTCCAGCTCAGCGGCGCGGTTGCCGTCCTCCTCGGTAAACGGATCCTTGGCATACAGCGCATCTTTTTCCTGCATGATTTCATACAGGCGTTTGTTGCCCTGAATAATCGTGTCTACAACCGTACAGTCATCAAAGGCAAAATGATCCTGACGCAGAACCGACATGCGCAGCTTCGGATCCAGCTCCACCGTACCGGTAGACGGCTCCAAATCGCCGGACAGCATGCGCAGGAAGGTGGACTTACCCGCACCGTTCGCGCCGATGACACCATAGCAGTTGCCCTCGGTAAATTTCAGATTGACATCAGAGAACAAATTCTCTCCGTCAAAGTTAATGCTCAAATGATTAACGCTAAGCATGAAAAACCTCCTGTAAAATGTTCAATAAATAGGGGGATATCGTTTGATAAACAATCGTTTATATAATACAATCTATCAGCAGTCCCGCCGCAACGGCTGCCGCATACGTGCAGCCGATAATCTGCCAAGCGGATTTTTTGCACGGCGCTTCGCGCAGCAGCAAAATAAAACCAAAGCCCGCACCGGCGGAAAGTCCGGCAATCACACTGCCAAAGCTGATGGTACCTGCGGTAAACAGCTGCACGAGCAGCACCGACACGGCACAGCCCGGAATCAATCCGATCAGCGCACACAGCACCGGCTGCAGGCGAGAGCCTTGCAGCAAAATCGCCGCCAGCGAATCTGCACCGAGCAGATAAATAATCGTGTTGAGAATCAACATCGTGATGACGAGAAAAACTGTGGTATTTGCCGTGCGAATGAGCGCCGAGCGCCACAGCGATTGGCCGCCGCAGCAGGAACAGCTCGCATTGACCTCATTCATGTCCAGCTCATCGTCCTCCGGCCAGTCGTCAATGTTCCAGTGCTTGCGGAACCAGAACAGATAAAACAGATAACCGGCGACAATCGCAATGCCGATTTTTACGGCAATGAGCAGCACAATTTCTTTCCAGCTGCAGCCGCCCGCGAATAAAACCGGAATTGCCTCATCGGATGTGGACAAATACACGGCAATCAGCGTGGCAGGCGCCAGAAATCCGCGGCAATACAGCACCGAGCAGCCCATTGAAAAGCCGCACTGCGGAATCGCGCCAATCAATGCGCCGATGACCGGCCCTGCCGGCTCTGTGCTCGTGACCACGCGGGTTACCGCATCCATATGATTTTCCATCCAGCTGATGACCAGATATACAACAAAGAGAATCGGAATGGTCTTGACAATGTCCATGATACATTCCGTCCATACTTCCAGCACAGAAGCTCACTCCTCTCTGAAAAACGAAAAATAAAATACAAATCGTTTAGACAGTATAGCATACTTGCGCACAAAAAAACAGGGGCAGGATTCATAAGAAACCTGCCTCTTTTGCGCTGTTTTCGGTATTTATTTGCTCCGCTGTGCGCGCTGCCGCTCGAGCATTTCTCCAAAGGCGAGAATCGTATCCACCGCGCCGTCAATGCCTGCGGTGCTCGTCGAGACACACAGGTCATAGCTGGACGCATCGCTCCAGCGCTTGCCGGTATAATAGTTATAATAGCTCGCACGTTTTTTGTCGCGCTTGGAAATCGCATCTTCAATGCGCTTTTCCGGCATGCCGAGGTCATGAATGGCATGATGCTTGCGGTACTCCATATCCGCTGTGCAGAACACACGGACAACGTCCGGACGCTCGCGCAGAATATAACTGCCGCAGCGTCCTACCACAACGCACGGGCCTTTTTCTGCCGCTTCGCGGATAATTTTTGCTTCTTCGACAAACAGCTTATCACTCATGTTGAGGTCAGAGGACTGCGTAATCGAGCCTGCCGCAGTATAGCTTCCCATGACCAGTGAGTACAAAAAGCTATTGGTCGGCTTTTCATCAAACCCCTCGAAAATCTTGCGGCTGACACCGGCATTTTCCGCCGCCATATCCACGATCTGAGAATCGTAGAACGGAATCCCCAGCATCTTTGCCAGACGCTCGCCCACGATATGTCCGGCAGAGCCAAACTCTCTCTCAATGGTATAAATGGTCGCAGTTGTCATAATATGAATCCCATCCCTTCCAGATCTCCGTCCCGCCCGTTGTATCCGGAACGGGCTTTGTGCACAAATGTGCCGTTTTCTGCTTTTGTATTATATCACATTTTTGTTACCATGAAAAGCAAGCACACGCACTTTCCCAATCCGGTGCATATTTTCCGTCAATTTGCCGCATTTTTCGCCCGCCAAAACCACCAAAACGCCGCGGTGTTCTTTTGAAAAACCTCAACATTTTTCACGAAAACGCAGAAAAAAATTGCTATTTTCTGTCTTTCGCGGTGCGAAAACATTGATTGAACCCATTGCATGTGCTATACTATACACGAAAAGAGATTCATACTTTATTGCAGAATTTACATATTTCTGTACCGAGACAAGGAGTGTCATTTATGATGCAGACATTTGATAAAAGCGCATGGTACACCATCGCAGCAAAGGTCAGCGGCAAGGTCATTGAGGCCGAAAACGCTTCTACCGAAAACGGCGCAGCCGTATGCCTGGCAGAGGCAACCGGCGCAGACCAGCAGCTGTGGTCAATTACGCATATCGACGGTAAGTACTACAAAATCGCAAACAAGAAGTCGGGCAAGGTGCTGGACATCATCAGCCTGGGCGTTGTAAACGGCGCAAATCTTCACCAGTGGGAGTATGTCAACGGCGACAGCCAGCTGTGGTTCTTCGAGGAGAAGGATGACGGTGCGGTTGCCATCAAGTCCGCCATGTCCGCCAAGTGCATCGACGTTGTCGGCATGAACGCAGACGCAGACGGCGCACGCCTGCAGATCTGGGTTGACGTAGACGGCGACAACCAGAGCTGGTTCATCCGCGAGGCAAAGGCAGAGGCTCCGGTCGCTGAGGCTGCCGAGGAACCGAAGGCAGAAGCAGCTGCTGCAGAACAGCCGAAGGAAGAAGCAACGGAAACCAAGACCGAGGAAGCTCCGGCAAAGAAAACCACGACCCGCACCCGCAAGCCGGCTGCCAAAAAGACCAACGAGTCCCGCGCAAAGCGCAAGCGCAGAACCAAGGCTGAAATCGCAGCAGACGCTGCCGCAGCACCGGCAAAGAAAACCACAACCCGCACCCGCAAGTCGGCTGCCAAAAAGACAGCTGCTGCATCAAAGACTGCCGCTTCCAAGACGGAAGAGACCAAGTAAGTGCTGGAAAAACCGAAACTTGACAACGCCAAAACCGAGATTTTTCGGTTTTGGCGTTTTGTTTTCCCTCACGTGCCATCTAATCTTGTCTCTCCCTCTGGGAGAGATGTCGCGCAGCGACAGAGAGGGCCGGCTCCCTCGTGAGGGAGCTGGATTGCCGCTTTGCGGCAAGGCTGAGGGAGTTTTATAGATTGACAAGATACGCATGAGATTTGCCCTGATACGATTTGTTAGTTTTGCCCTCTCAGTCATTTGCTTTGCAAATGCCAGCTCTCCCAATGGGAGAGCCGAGAAGCCGGAGCGAACTGCACACATGCCGCATCAGGCTATCTCTTGCGCAGACTTGCCCGCGTGCTGCTCCTTTCCGAGACTCAGATAAATCTTCCCACGGCGCATTCTTTTATTGTGCCGCTGTACATGTTATGCTATAATGAGCACAGAAGAAGAATCTGTACTTTTTTAACAAAACTGAAACGAGGTGTTTGTATGATTTACGATGCACAGGCCCGAAAAGACTATAAAGCGCAAGCGCGGGCTGACATTCGCAAAAAGTTCTGGCCGACCATCGGCGCCGTGATTTTGGCATCTATTCCGCTGGCTCTCATGAGCATTATCATGAGCATTGGAACAGAGGGCTTTTATACACTTGGAGACGCATCCAGTCTGGACGCTATCTTATCCGTCTATGGCAAGTTTGCTCAATACAGTCTGCTGTATCTTGTCATTTATTTCTTTGTCGGCTCTCCGATTACCTTTGGCGCCAAGCATTACTATGTCGCACGCGCACGCGGTGAAAGTTCAACGGTCGGTTTGATTTTCCAGCCGTTTACCAGTGGAAAATCCTATCTGACTTCTTTGAAGCTGAGCTTGAGCATCGGCATTCGTTCGCTGGGCTGGCTGGTTATCGTATGCGTCATTGCATTGGTCGGCTTGATTCCGTTGTTTGCCTTCAGCCCCGCCGATCATGTAGCCAGCGGTGCCTTCTTCCTGTTTTTTACAATCTACTTCGTTGTCGTTTGTGTTGTCTCTGTTTGGGCATCTGTCAAGATGCGCCGCTACGACGGCGCGTATATCTGCCTGATTGACACGCCGGATGCCAGCGTTTGGCAGGCAACCGGTGCATGCGCCAAGATTTTCAAAAACCATAACTGGGAGCTTATGGTCTTTGACTTGAGTTTTCTCCTTTGGAACTGTTTGACAGCCATTACCTTTGGCGTTGTCGGCCTCTACGTCATACCGTATCAGGAAATCGCGTTCGTGCATTATTTTGACGCCCTGTGCGGCAGAACGCCGGAACCGGCAGAGGAACCATCGCTCAGCGAGTAATCTCCCATTGACACCGCTGTCAAATTCTGTTACTCTGACGGTACAGAAACGAAAAGAGAGGGTGTTGTTTTTATGGGAAGACCTGTAAAAAAGGTTCACAAGAGTCAGCAGCAGCGCAGAAAAGAATCAGAGGCTCGCCGCGCCGAGCAGCAAAAAAAGGAAGATCATCTGACATACATCATGCTCGGTGTTGTCGCCGTCATCTTCGTCATTTTTGCCGGTTTCTTGTTGTTCTAATGACTTCTAACGGATGCCCGATGCGGGCATCCGTTTTTTCGCTTTTTGCACACAGATACACATATTTTTTATCTCTGCGTACTTTTCCGGCAAACCCCTCTGATTTTTTTCGGAGGGGTTTGCTATTGTTAAAAAGTTTTGAACAAACCGCCTTTCCCCCTTGCATTTTCCGTGCAATTGGTTTATTCTATATTAGCACTCATTAGACGAGAGTGCTAAATCTGTAATTTAAAATCTGAAAGGATTGACATACAATGGCAAAGCAGCAGTTTCAAGCAGAATCCAAGCGTCTGCTGGACATGATGATTAACTCGATCTACACGCACAGAGAAATTTTCCTGCGCGAGCTGATCTCCAATGCAAGTGATGCGATTGACAAGCGCCACTTCAAGTCCCTGACCGATGCGTCCCTCGTACCAGAGGAGGGCTTTGAAATTCATCTGGCAGCGGATGAAGACGCACGCACCCTGACCATTTCCGATAACGGCATCGGTATGACCAAGGAAGAACTGGAACACAACCTCGGCACCATCGCACAGAGCGGTTCTCTGGCATTCAAGCAGGAGAACCAGACCGATGATACCGACATCATAGGCCAGTTCGGCGTCGGCTTCTACGCTTCGTTTATGGTTGCCTCTCACGTCAAGGTCGTTTCTAAGGCGTGCGGCTCCGAGCAGGCATATATCTGGGAGTCTGACGGCGCAGACGGCTACACCATCGAGCCGGGCGAGAAGGATTCCTATGGCACAGACATTATCCTGACCATCAAGCCGGATCCGGAAGGCGAGGACGAGGACACCTACAGCGAATTCCTGCAGACCTATCGTTTGGTAGGTCTGGTTCGCAAGTATTCCGACTACATCCGTTACCCGATTAAGATGCAGATGCCGCATTCGCAGGAAAAGCCGAAGCCGGAGGATGCACCGGAGGATTACAAGCCGGAATACGAAACCGTTTACACCGAGGACACGCTGAACTCGATGATTCCGCTGTGGAAGAAGGCAAAGAAGGACATCACGCAAGACGAGTACGATGAGTTCTACCGCAGCAAGTTCATGGATTACATGAAGCCGCTGCGCACGATTCACTTCCACAACGAGGGTCTGACTGCGTCCTATGACGCCCTGCTGTACATTCCGTCTCAGCCGCCGTTTGACTACTATTCCAAGGACTTCTCCAAGGGTCTGTCTCTGTACACCTCCGGTGTTATGATTATGGAAAAGTGCGCCGACCTGCTGCCGGATTACTTCGGCTTTGTGCGCGGTCTGGTTGATTCCTCTGATTTGTCTCTGAACATCTCCCGCGAAATGCTGCAGCACGACCGTCAGCTCAAGGCAATCGCCATCAGCTTGGAAAAGAAAATCCGCTCCGAACTGCTCAAGATGCAGAAGGATGAGCGCGAGGAATACATCAAATTCTGGAACGCTTTTGGCTACTCCATCAAGGCGGGTGCCTATGCAAATTACGGCGCAGACAAGGAAAAGCTGCGCGACCTGATGATGTTCTATTCGGCAAAGAACGAGAAGCTCATCACCCTCAAGGAATACCGCGAGGCAATGCCGGAAGATCAGGAAGAAATTTACTATGCTGCCGGTTCCAGCACCGATGCGCTGTCCAAGCTGCCGCAGGCTGAGATGGTTCGCAAGCACGACTACGATATTCTGTACTTGACCGCCGACATTGATGAATTTATCATCTCTCAGCTGGAGTCGCAGGATGACAAGAAGTTCCGCTCCATCACCGCAGGCGATCTGAACCTGTCCTCCGAGGAGGAAAAGAAGGAAGCAGAAGAAAAGTCCACCGCGAACCGCGCGATGTTTGACGCCATGAAGGAAGCACTGGACGGCAAGGTTAAGGACGTTCGCGTTTCTTCCCGTCTGGTCAGCGATCCGGTCTGCCTGACTTCTGAGGGCAACCTGTCTATTGAAATGGAGCGCGTGCTCAACAACGTGCCGAACAACGGCAATCATTTCTCCGCAGAAAAGATTCTGGAAATCAACGCTTCTCACCCGATCTTTGAGAAGCTGATTCGCCTGTACACCAGCGATCCGGACAAACTCAAGACCTATGCAAAGCTGCTGTACGATCAGGCTATGCTGATTGCCGGCATGCCGGTAGAAGATCCGGCTGCCTTTACACAGGCAATGTGCGACCTGATGGCAGAATAAAATTTGCCCAATCCGAATACCATGCGTATTCGAGATATGTTCCTAATCAGCCCCCGTTCTTCGGAACGGGGGCTTTTTGGTTGCGCACAAAAAAACCATCCGCAGAGCCGGTAGGAAGCCCTGCGGATGGTTTTTAGAGAGAGAATATAACCAAAGAAGTGTGGAATTAGGTAGAAATCAAAATTAACGATAATCGTATGTGTTGCGCGATGTGCGAATAACCGGTGCAGCGTGGGTGCTGTGACTCAGAACCGTTGCAACGAGCGGCATTACAATAATCAGTGCGGTGAGAACGGTTGTCATGGCGAATCCTTCCTTTCGAAATATAATATAGGATAATGCTATTTGTATAGAGATACAGCAATCCCGTCAAACGCTGCGCTTTGCTTTGTTCGTTTTTGCTGTTCTCTTTGTTTTTATGTCTATATTATAGCCAGAACCCGCGTATTTTTCTTCTATTTTGTTGCGAAAGAATCAGTCTTTTTCTCGCCGTTTTTTCATATATTTTTCAGATTTTTTTGTTATCTTGCGATACACGCAAAAAAGCCTCGGCGCTTACCCGCCGAGGCTTTTGCCGTGTTAATTTTTTAAATACACAGCTGTCGGTGTCTTGACATCCGACTCTTCCGAGCCAATGCCGAGCTGCTTATACAGATTGCATCCCACCGAGCGCAGCACGCCGTCCTTGGAGCGGTACAGGGTGTTGAATCCGCCCGCCGCCACAGCTTCTACATTTTCTGCGAGCTTGCGCGGCTTGCTCTGATAATAAATCGTTTCCTGTCCAATCGCATACGTTCCATCACCAAACTTGATGCCTATCTGATGATAATTGTTGACGCCAAACGTATACAAATCGCCGTTGGTCTTGAGCACGGCCGCATGTGCCGAGCCGGCATCGACATACGATACATCGCTCATGAGCTTTTTCGGCTTGGTCTGCACGCTGCGCGCCGCGTCATCCACCGACTTTACGCCGAGGGAACCGACGCTGTTGTTGCCCCAGCCGTACAAATCGCCATTTTCCTTTAGGGCAAACGCCATATATTTAGCACCGCACGATACCATTTTTATACCGTCCATGACCTTCGCCGGTTTGGACTGATACGCTTCGCCCTTGCTGTTTGTGCTGTCGGTCTTAGCAAGTCCCAGCTGACCGTCCTCGTCATAGCCCCATGCATACAGCGTGCCGTCTGTGGTGATTGCCATGGAATAATCATCGCCCGCATCAATGTACGCGACATTGTCCATCAGCTTATACGGCGCAGACATGCAGGCGTAGCCTTCTTCGTCCTTTTTGTCGCAGGCGCTGTCCGCAACACCCAATGCGCCGTTTTTGTTTCTGCCCCAGACATACAGCGCACCGCTTGTATCGATGGCGAATGCATGCTTGGTGCCTGCGGCAATCATTGCAATATCTGTATTGACTTTTTTCGGCTCCATGCGGCTGGTGTTGTCGCCGTCACCCATCTGATAGCTGGTGTCATCGCCCCATGCATACAAATCTCCGTCCTTACACAGTGCAAACGACAGCTCATCTCCCGCTGCAACCTGTGTGACCTTTCCGGAAATCTTGACTGATTTGACCGGCTTGGACTGATTGTCACAGTTGGAGTTTCCCAGCTCTCCCTTGTTGTTATGTCCCCACGCATACACGGCGCCGCCGGCGTCCACTGCCAGCATGTGATCCTCACCTACGGCGATTTGCTCGGAGGTTATTTTCTCTGTCGAGCCGTTTTTGCTCAGACCAATGAACATGGCAACGGCAAGCACAACAACGGCAACCGCCGTGCCGAGCAACGCTGCGATAATTTTGTTTCTCTCTCTTGACATGATGGTTCATTCCTCACTTTTCCGAAAAACACCGCCCATACCTCACGGGTTTTTCCTCTTTCTGTTTTCCGTGATTATTATACCATCAAACATTGTCTTATGCAAAATAATTGTGAAAATTCACGAAAAAAATCACGAAAAAACCGGAGGGATCACTGTAAGATCTCCTCCGGCAACGCAATATCCTGTTTGGGGATTTTGTCCCACGAAAAATCTGCGACCAAATCGGAAAGCTGCACCGGCTGTGCCGTCGGGCGCAGCCCTGCTGCTTTTGCCAGCATACCAACAATTGGTTCCGGTCTGCCGAATTTTTCGCGCAGCACACCCAAATCCAAATCACCGTCGCGCTTGGACAGCCGTCTGCCGTCCGGTGCCGTGAGCAGCGGCATGTGATAAAACTGCGGAATTGCAAATCCCAGCTGTTCATACAAATACATCTGCCGCGGGGTGGAGTTGAGCAAATCACTGCCGCGCACAACCTCCGTCACGCCCATCAATCCGTCATCCACGACAACCGCCAATTGATAGCCGTACACGCCGTCAGAGCGCCGAATGATAAAGTCTCCGCAGTCATGTGCCAGATTCTCCGTATACACACCCTGACAGCCATCCGTGAACGACATCTCCCGCTCCGGCACACGCACGCGCCACGCAGGCGGGCGGCGCTTGGATTTTTCTGCGATTTGTTCCGGTGTCAGATTGCGGCAGGTGCCCGCATAGATATATGTTCCGTCTGAACGGTGCGGCGCCTGCGCCGTGTGCAGCTCCGCGCGGCTGCAAAAGCACGGGTACAGCAATCCCTTGTCTTTGAGCACGTCAAAATACCTATCATAGATTGCCGTGCGGCAGCTCTGATACCATGGGTCTCCGCCTGCACTGCCGCCGTCATCCCAGTCGATGCCGAACCATTTGAGATCGTCCTCGATGAGATCTGCCAGCGAGCGCGGGCAGCGCATCGCGTCCAAGTCCTCTATGCGCAGCAAATATCTGCCGTTTTTCGACCGAACCGACAGCCAAGACAGCATCGCGCACAAAATATTGCCCAGATGAATGCGTCCGCTCGGCGTCGGGGCAAATCGTCCGCAAACCGTCATGTTAGTGCTTGCCCTCCGGACGATCCCCGCAGTCCGCCATGCACTTTGCGCAGTCATGCATGCAGTGCATCGGGTCGTCCTCATCCTCTTCTGGAATGACAATCTTGGACGGATCACCGACCTGTTCGCCCGCCAGCAGACCGGCAATGCACTCAACAGCGTCACCCTGACATCCCGGCAGCACCTGCATGCCAATCATGCGCAGGGTCTCCTGCAATGCTGTGCCGACTTCGCCCGCCAGCATCACATCAATGTTCTGCATGGACAGCTTGAACAGTACGCTGGTGATGCCTGCGCCATCCAAAGAAATCACTTCCTTAGATACCGGCTGTCCATTTTCTTCGGTTACAATCATCACTTCGGTGCTCTCGTTGAGAGCCGGTGCAATCACACCGTCTTTCACTGCTGCTGCTACTTTCATATAGGCTTCCTCCTCACGAATCTACATCCGTGTACTTTTTTCATATACTTGTTTATTATATCCTAAATTCGGATGCCATGCAACGCCGGATGCAGAGACAGCGTCAAGATAAGCAAGAATCGAGTACTTTTTGCAGCTCATCCAGATTTTTTACGAAGTAAATATTTCTCTGCCGGTACTCGCTGGACAGGTCTGCCGCAATCATGCGGTCTAATAGCTGCTGCAAGCTGTCATAATACCCGTGCAGATTATACAGAATGCACGGTGCTTCCAGCCGATCCAGTGCCAGCAGAGACATGACCTCGGAAATTTCTTCCAGTGTACCCGTGCCGCCCGGCATCGCAACAAAGACATCGCCCAGTTCAATCATCTTGGTTTTGCGCTCCGCCATCGTCTCCGTGACGATAAGATGGGTCACCGCATCGTATTGCAGCTCTTTTTCCATAAAAAATTGCGGTTCGACACCCGTGACTTTGCCACCTGCACGCAGCACACTCTCCGCAATCACACCCATCAGCCCGACCTTGGAACCTCCGTATATCAAATCATTGCCGCTCTCGCCAATCCACGTGCCCAGCTCCCGCACTGCCTGTTTGAGGACAGGATCGTTTCCCTCATTTGCGCCCAAATAAACCGTTATGTTCATGTTTTCTCCTTCTTTCTGTGTGTCTCCACCCAGTATACCATAAAAAAAGACCTGCCGCAGCCGCGGCAGGTCCTTCACAGATGTCATCTGTATTACTTCAGCAATTCTTTCAAAATTTTCTCTCTGTTCTCCGCGGTGTTAATCGAGCGGATGGTTGAACGCAGCGGCAGGACAGCGGACGGAGAAACACTCAGCTCGTCTACGCCGAGTGCCATAAAGGTCTCTGTCATCGAAGTATCTGCGCCCAGCTCGCCGCAAATGCCGATCCAGATACCAGCCTTGTGGGCGTTGTCTGCTGCCATCTTAATCATGCGCAGGACTGCCGGATGATGGGCGTCAAAGAAGCGGTCGAGATTTCCGCCCTGACGATCGGTTGCCAGCGTGTACTGGGTCAGGTCGTTGGTGCCGACGGAGAAGAAATCTACCAGCTTTGCCAGACGATCCGACATCATCACAGCGGCCGGCGTCTCAACCATAATGCCCAGCTCAATGTTCTCATCAAACGGCTGCTCTTCCTTGCGCAGCTCTGCCTTGACGCCCTCACAAATGCGCTTGATTTCCAGCACTTCCCACTCTGAGGTAATCATCGGGAACATGATGGCAATCTTGCCGTATGCAGAAGCGCGATACAGCGCGCGCAGCTGGGTCTTAAAGACCTCCGGACGAGTCAGACAGATACGAATCGCGCGCAGACCCATTGCCGGATTTTCTTCGTGTGCCAGCTGGAAGTAATCCGCCTGCTTGTCCGCACCGATGTCCAGCGTGCGGATAATCACGCGCTTACCGCCCATGCGCTCGGCAACCGTCTTATATGCCTGGAACTGCTGCTCCTCAGTCGGATAATCATTGTTCTGCAGGTACAGGAACTCGGAGCGGAACAGACCGATGCCGCCGCCGTCATTGGCGAGCACCTGATCCACGTCGTCCGGAGAACCGATGTTGCAGTATACCATGACCTTGCGGCCGTCAATCGTCACATTTTCCTTGCCCTTGAGCTGATCCATGAGTTCCTTCATGGCGCGCTGCTTGGCGTGCTTCTTGCTCAAGCGCTCATGCGTGATTTCGTCCGCCTCGACAAACAGCTCACCGGTCTCGCCGTCAATCCACGCGGTCTTACCCTCGTAGTCCTCGCGGAGCGCATCACCGGTACCAATGACAGCCGGAATGCCCATCGTGCGCGCCAAAATTGCCGTGTGGCTGTTGCCGGAGCCGCCCTGCGTGACAAAGCCCAAAATCTTGGACTTGTCCAGCTGTACGGTCTCAGACGGAGCCAAATCGTCCGCTGCCAGAATAACCGGCACGTCCGAATCAATGCCGCCTGCCACGACGCCGCCTAAAATGCCAATGACGCGGTTGGAAATATCCTTGACGTCTGCGGCGCGCGCCTGCATGTAGCTGTCATCCATCGAGGCAAACATCTGCGCAAACTGCTCTGCCACCTGCGAAACGGCATACTCCGCATTGACCTGTTCGCCGTCAATCAAATCCTGAATGCCCTCCACATAGTCGAGGTCATCCAGCATCATCTGATGCGCTTCAAACAGCTCTGCGCCCTCTTCGCCTACCTCTGCAAGAGCCTTTTCATACAGTGCCTTGAGCTGCTCCATCGCGGTCTGGCGAGCCGATTCAAAGCGCTGCTTTTCCGCTTCTGTATCTGCAACCTCATGTTTTGCGACGTCGTGATCTCCGCGCTGATAGAAACACAGCGGTCCATTTGCTACACCGCCGGAAACGCCTTTTCCCTGAATGGTATACATAGTAAGTTCCTCCCTCATTGTCCGCCTGTCTGTGTACAGGCCTATGTGCTTTTACTTCCCATTCTCCCTCATTTTCCTGCATTTTATCGCATGAAAAAAGCAGAAGGATCTGTTCTTTATTCTTCTGCTCACACCGTACTGTTCCGTCCTTTGTGCATACAGAAAAAAACTGAAAGGTTCTCTCTCACTTCAGTTCCATCTCCCCGCACCGAACAGACCAGCGCTTTCTATTCTCTTGTAATTTATCTATTCCTATTTCATCTTATCCGTTTCCGGTGCATTTGTCAAGAATACACAGAAAAAAAGAGGATACAATCTTCCCAATTGTATCCTCTGTCCGTTTTTGTCAGGCAATCAGGCCGCCGTCGATTTTGGCGGTCAGAATGCGCTGCACGCTGTCATCAATGCGCTGTTCCGTCAATTTTCCGTCGGATACTGCCTGAAACAGGGCGCGATAAACCGCATCCACATCAGATGGCTCCAGCAGCATATCCGCGCCCGCCTGCACGGCGAGAACCGCCGCTTCGCCCTCTGCGTACTGCTCGGTCAAGGCTGTATCCTGCAAGGCGTCCGTCATGATAATGCCGGTGTAGTTCAGCTTTTTGCGCAGCAGATCCGTCATCACCTTGGATGACACCGAGCACGGCACGGTATCATACGTCTTATTCTGCGCGTTGGTGACAATCATAAATGCCGGTTTCTGCTTGATGCACGCTTCAAAGGCGGAAAGATTTTCCTCATCCTCCCCCGGAAAGGCGGAAACCGCAGACAGCACGTGATTTTTCTGCAAGCCCTTGATTTCGCCGGACGCTATGTCTGCATCGTTTCCGACTGCCGGCGCCAAATTTACGGTAAATCCGACACCGCTCAGCTCCTGCGCAATGGTCTGTCCCAACGCATACGCTGTCTGTTCGTCCGTGCTCTCCACAGCGTTCAAAATGCTTTTCGTCCGCAGCGCCTGTGCAACCGGCGCATTGCTGCCGCCCTGCTCCTGTACGCCCAAGAACACCGGAACACCGCTCTTAGATGCCTCGGCATAGCTCTGGGTATTGCTCAGCATATCCTTGATTTGCGCTTTTCCCTGCAAGCTCTGTCTTGTGTACAGCACACCGCCAACCGGACGCTTTTCTATCGCCTCCTGTGTCGCCGTGCCGGCGCGAACAACCTGCTTGGTCTGCGTCAGCGCCTCCGGCGTCACGAACATCATCTGATACAGCTTTTGCTCCAAGGTCATCGCGTCCAGCAGCTCGTTGGCACGCTTTTGCGATGCCGTGAGCGGCTGTGCTTCCGGCTCTTTCGTCTGTTGCTCTGCGTCATTGGATGTGCGCACCAGAAATTCTGCACCTGCCGGTGCCCGATCCGGATGAAACTGAATATATCCGATGGCTGCCGCGCTCAGTACAATGCACGCCACAACTGGGATCAGCAGCAAATATCGCTTCTTCATTTTGGAACCTCCTGCGGTTTTTCTCGTATCAGTATACCGTATTTATCAAAAGATTTCTACCGATTTTGAGAAAACTACGCCTTTTTGCCCAATACCTCCCGCCGGATATAGGCAAAAGTCTCCTCCTCGCCCTTTTCGGCGAGCATGTGCAACATGGTTTCCAGCAGCTCTCGGGTTTTCGGATGCATAATCATGGTGTTGACGCGCAGACCGCTCTCGTAGTACTGCCACGCCGAAGCATCGGTATAGGCATCCCCCTGATAGACACGGCAGGCGGCAATGCGGTCGCACAGCATCTCTGCGACGTATTTTACCGGCATTTCCATACCCGTGAGCGGATACCCATCTTTTTGCAGCGAATAGTCAATCCAATACTCCAAATGGTGCTTGTTTCTGCCCTTGTGATGCAGCCAAGCTGAGCTGTAGCCGCGATCAAGCCGTTCGGCTGTGTTCGGACTGCGATAGCCCTGATAGTACTTCGCACCGACAAAAAACTCCGTCGGGCTGTATTTTGACAAATCATGCATCAGACCTTGGCGATACAGCCCCAGCTTAAAGCAATACTTTCGCACCAGCGCCCTGTGGTGATGCACCGTGCACAAGTGCCGCAGCCACTTCGGCCGCCGGTCTGCTTTTGCTTGTACCGATAGTTCTTTTTCTATTGATTTCATACTCACACCCTCAGAACAGCAGGTTGAGCAGTCCGATAATAAAGCCGACCAGTGCGCCGAGGTTGACGACAGCGCCCAGCTCTTTTTTCATGATGGACATGACCAGCGTTTCGACTTCTTCCGGCTGCATGGCGAGAATCTTATTTTCCGCCACGCCGCGCAGATTGAGCATTTGAATCAAGCTCTCTGCCTTTTCGTCCACCATGCGCTCATACAGCTTCATGCACAAATCGACCGGTTCCATCTGCGCCTCCTGCATAAGTGCCAGCACGTCCCCGACTGGCTTTTGCTCGGATTCTTCCCAGATGCTGCGCATCTGCGGCGTGAGCAGCACATCTATATTGGTATCCAGATAGGCATCAATGTGTTCCTGAATCGGTTTTGCCAGACCTTCCAGCATATCGCCCCGAATCATCTTTCCCAAAAACGAACCGTCAAGCTTTTGGCTGACAGCTTCAATGACTTTCTGCGCGATAATATCGCCCAGCCCCATATCCAGCACGCGATCGCTGACTTTTTCGGTCAGCTTGTCCTGTAAAATATCGCGGCCCTTTTCATAATTTTCTTCGCCCGCCAGCTTGATGCCGATTTGCTTGAGCGGGGTCTCCGTGTGCTTTCCCAGCTCCTGTGTCAGCGCCTTGCGCAGCTGTGTTTTCGCCTGTTCTGACAGCAGCATTTCCCGAATATCTTCTTGTGTGAGCAGCGTGCTGCTTACCGCCTCACCGGCGGCACGCGCGAGCCGTGCCTGCCCCTTCGGGATGATGCCCGGCGTAAACGGCAGCTGTTTTCCGAACAGCATCACCGGCCGCAGCGGGCGAAACAGCATTTTGACAGCAATATAGTTGGTGCAGTATCCAATGACGGCGCCGATCACCGGCCCCGACAGCGTTTGTACAATTCCGAGATCCAAAAAGATCCTTCCTTTCTTTTTCATACAGCATGATGAAAATACATATTTTTGATTGTTTTTACTGTATACCGCCGCCCTGAAATTGTCAATAGATTCCCATATCCTGTGGGAAAAGTTACGGTTTCTTCATAATTTTTATCGAAAAGCCCAATTTTCACGCGGGCACTTTTTGGTTTTTCTGCACGGTTTGCTCTTCCGTTCTTCGCCGGAACGTGTTATAATATCCCATAATCAACTATGCCGCTGCATTCGGCACCATCATTTCGGAATCCTTTTCCGACCGAAACCAAGCGCCAGAGCTGCCATGCAGGGTAGCTGACGAGGTGGAAGTTATCGAAAATTCGGCGGATGCTTCCCGCCCGCAGGCACACGGACGAAAGCCGTTCTCTAAAACCGCACCGGCGACGGTGTGAACAGAGGGGTTCGGCACTGTGCTGATAAAAAATTTATACCTCGGAGGTAAACTATCATGTGTGGAATCGTAGGCTATGCCGGCCATGAGCAGGCGGCACCCTTCCTGCTGGAAGGTCTGGAAAAACTGGAGTACCGCGGTTATGACTCGGCAGGCATCGCTGTATTCTCTGACAAGGTTCGCACCGTCAAGTCTCAGGGTCGTCTGGCTGTCCTGCGCGAAAAGGTAAACGCTGCGGGCGGCGTATCCGGCACGCTCGGCATCGGACACACCCGCTGGGCAACACACGGCGCACCGAACGACATCAACTCTCACCCGCATTCGAGCATGAGCCACCGCATCACCGTGGTGCACAACGGCATCATTGAGAATTATATCCCGCTCAAGGAAGAATTGCAGGCAAACGGCGTGGTATTCCGCTCGGAGACCGATACCGAAGTAGTCGCACAGCTGTTCGACTACCTGTACGACGGCGATTTGGTCGGCACGCTCATCAAGGTGCTGCACCGCATCCGCGGCTCGTATGCACTGGGCATCCTGTGCACCGACTATCCGGACACCCTGCTCGCAGTTCGCAAGGACAGCCCGATGATTGTCGGTCTGGGCGAACACGAAAATTACATCGCATCGGATATTCCGGCGGTGCTCGACCATACCCGCAAGTATTATCTGCTGGGCGACAACGAAATCGCGCTCATCAAGGCGGATTCTGTTGAGCTGATGGATATGGATCGCAAGCCGATTCATCACGAAGTGTATACGGTAGATTATGATATTTCCGCCGCAGAAAAGGGCGGTTACGATTACTTCATGATGAAGGAAATCAAGGAACAGCCCAACGCGCTGAGCACCTGCATCGGCTCCCGCGTGCATGACGGAGAAATCACGCTGGATAAGCTGCGTCTGAGCGACGAGCGCATCAAGAACATCGGCCGTATTCATATGGTTGCCTGCGGCTCTGCTTGGCACGCTGCCATGGTCGGCAAGTACGTCATCGAGGAGCTGACCCGCATTCCGGTTGAAGTGGATTTGGCATCCGAGTTCCGTTACCGCCGCCCGATTCTCAGCCGCAATGATCTGTGCATCACCATCAGCCAGTCCGGTGAGACCGCTGACACACTGGCTGCGCTGCGCGAAGCAAAGGCAAACGATGTGCACGTTCTGTCCATCGTCAATGCCGTTGGCAGCTCCATCGCCCGTGAAAGCGATGACGTGCTGTACACGATGGCGGGTCCGGAAATCGCGGTTGCAACGACCAAGGGCTACACCACACAGCTCGCTGTCATCTATTTGATTGCCTTGAAGTTTGCACAGATTCGTCAGACCATTCGTCCGGAGGTATTCCAGTCTCTGCTGGCTGATTTGCAGAAGCTGCCGGAGCAGCTGGAGAGCATTTTCGCTGACGAGGATAAAATCCGTCAGCTGGCAAAGGAGCACCAGGCCACCGGCACGGAGCTTGTCCGCAACAATGTATTTATCATTGGCCGCGGCATCGACTACGGCGCTTCGCTGGAAAGCTCCCTCAAGCTCAAGGAAATCTCCTATGTACACTCGGAGGCATACGCAGCCGGTGAGCTTAAGCACGGCACCATTTCCCTGATTGAGCCGGGCACACTGGTCATCGCTGTGGCAACGCAGGATCTGCTGTATGAAAAGCTGATTTCCAACGTCAAGGAAGTCAAGGCGCGCGGCGCACACGTGATTGCCATTGTCAAGGAAGGCTGCACCGATGCGGAAACCGTCGCAGATACCGTTTTGTACATTCCGAAAACCGCGGACCTGTTCACCTCGACACTGACTGTCGTGCCGATGCAGCTGTTTGCGTACTATACAGCCATTGAGTTAGGCTGCGACGTTGATAAGCCGCGCAATCTGGCAAAATCTGTCACAGTAGAATAAATATTTGTTTACAAGCGCTCTGTTTTTCAAGAAACAGAGCGCTTTTTTCGCATCTCAATTGACAAACCGCAAATGTATGTATATACTAACATTTGACAAGGGAGGTACTGCATATGACATTAAAAGAACTGTCCGTCGGCAGCTCTGCGATTGTAACGACTGTCGGCGGCGAGGGCGCCCTGCGTCAACACTTCTTGGACATGGGTGTCATTCCCGGCGCACAGGTCACCTTGGTAAAATTTGCACCGATGGGAGACCCGATGGAGCTTCGCATCCACGGCTACGAGCTGACCCTGCGTCTGGCAGATGCCGAAAAAATTGAAATTCAGCCTGTGTCGGCTCAACCGGCACAAAAAACCGCTCCGGCCAAGGCCGTCGCGGATGCCACCGCGCATCCGGGTCTCGGCGAAGGCGGCAAATATCACGTAAAAGCCGATGAGCATCCGGTTTCTGAGGGAACTACGCTGACCTTTGCGCTTGCCGGAAACCAGAACTGCGGCAAAACCACGCTGTTCAACCAGCTGACCGGCTCCAGTCAGCACGTCGGCAACTTTCCGGGCGTAACGGTGGACCGCAAGAGCGGTGCCATCCGCGGACACGCGGACACGGAAATTACAGATTTGCCGGGCATTTATTCGATGTCTCCGTACACCAGCGAAGAAATTGTCACCAGACAGTTTATCATCGGAGAAAAGCCGCTCGGCATCATCAACATTGTCGATGCGACGAACATCGAACGCAATTTATACTTAACCATGCAGCTGATGGAACTGGACGTTCCGATGGTGCTTGCACTCAACATGATGGACGAGATGCGCGGCAACGGCGGCTCCATCCGCATCAATGAGATGGAAGAAATGCTGGGCATTCCGGTCGTTCCTATTTCCGCGGCGAAAAACGAAGGCGTCGACGAATTGGTTCGTCACGCTCTGCATGTGGCAAAGTATCAGGAACGCCCTGGACGCACGGATTTCTGTGACATGAATGACCACGGCGGCGCGGTGCACCGTTGCTTGCACGGCATCATGCATTTGATTGAAGATCACGCCAAGCGCGCGGATATTCCGCTGCGATTTGCCGCGACCAAGCTCGTGGAAGGCGATGCACGCATCTGTGAATTGCTGTGCCTGACCGAAAACGAGCAGGAGATGATTGAGCACATCATCAAGCAGATGGAGGACGAGCGCGGTCTGGATCGCGCAGCCGCGATTGCTGATATGCGGTTCTCATTCATCGAGAAGCTGGTTGACCAAACCGTCATTAAGCCGCATGAAAGCCGCGAACGCGCACGCAGCCGGCGCATTGACCGATTTTTAACCGGTAAATACACCGCCATTCCGGCGTTTATCGCCATCATGGGCTTGATTTTCTTCCTGACGTTCAATGTCATCGGCGCAGGCTTACAGACCTTGCTGGAAATCGGCATTGACCAGTTGACCATTCTCACAGACAAGGCATTGACCGCCGCGCACGTCAATCAGGTGCTGCATTCTCTCATCATTGACGGCATTTTCAACGGCGTCGGCAGTGTACTCAGCTTCCTGCCGATCATCGTCGTGCTGTTTTTCTTCCTCTCTCTGCTGGAAGATACCGGCTATATGGCGCGTGTTGCGTTTGTCATGGATAAACTGCTGCGCAAAATCGGCCTGTCCGGCAGAAGCATTGTCCCGATGCTGATTGGCTTCGGCTGTACCGTGCCGGGCGTCATGGCGAGCCGCACGCTTCCGTCAGAACGCGACCGCCGCATGACCATTATGCTCACGCCGTTTATGAGCTGCTCCGCCAAGCTGCCGATTTACGGCTTCTTCACCGCGGCATTCTTCCCCAAGCACGGCGGTCTTGTTATGATTGCGCTGTACTTCGGCGGCATTGCCGTCGGCATTCTCACCGCGCTGTTTGCCAAAGCATTCCGTTTCCGCGGCGAAGCGGTTCCGTTTGTCATGGAGCTGCCGAATTACCGCATGCCGGGCATGAAAAACGTCATGCAGCTGTTGTGGGAAAAAGCAAAAGACTTTTTGCAGCGTGCTTTCACGGTTATTTTCCTCGCAACCATTATCATTTGGTTCTTACAGAACTTCAGCTTACAGCTCAACATGGTTTCCGATTCGCAAAACAGCATGTTGGCGCTCGTTGCCGGAAGCATCGCACCGATCTTCCGCCCGCTCGGCTTTGGTGACTGGCGCATTTCCACCGCGCTCATCACCGGCTTCATGGCGAAAGAAAGCGTTGTTTCGACTCTGACCATTCTGTTCGGCAGCAGTGCGGATCTATTGACTCTGCTGACACCGGCAGCCGCCGCTTCTCTGCTTGTCTTTTGCCTGCTGTATACCCCGTGTGTGGCGGCAATCGCTTCGATTAAGCGCGAGCTGGGCATTCGCTGGGCATTTCAGACCGTTGTATTCCAGTGCGTCATTGCATGGATCTGCGCATGTATCGTCCACGCAATTGCTGTGCTGTTCCTGTGAAAACATTTGGATATTTTCCATATTTGATGTATAATGGAGATACCATCTGGCGCAGGTCAGGAACCGCCTGAACAAACAGGCGGTTCCCGTATGCGAAAGGCGTGAGCCGGCCGGCAGAGGGCGCTGTCCCGCGGGCTGCACAGCGCGCGTTTCCGCCTGTTCCAGCATATGAAAAGCGGAGCGTCTGTGTTCGCTCCATACAGGAAAGGAAAGAGCAATTATGATTAAATTATCTCCGTCGATTCTGTCCGCTGACTTTGCCAACCTGCAGCGCGACATTGCCATCGCAGTCGATGCTGGCGCAGAGTACGTGCATGTAGACTGCATGGACGGTCACTTTGTACCGAATCTGACCATCGGTGCGCCGGTTGTCAAGGCACTGCGCAAGGCAACCGATGCGACTCTGGATGTGCATCTGATGATTTCCAATCCGGATCAGTATCTGGATGACTTCATCAAGGCAGGTTCCGACATTATCACCGTACATTACGAAGCAAACGGCGACACGCTGGCACAGGTTCGCAAGATCAAGGAAGCCGGCGTCCGTGCCTGTGTATCCATCAAGCCGGGCACACCGGCAGATGTTCTGCTCCCGCTGCTGCCGGAGCTGGATATGGTTCTCATCATGACCGTAGAGCCGGGCTTTGGCGGTCAGGGCTACATTGATGCCTGCACCGACAAAATCCGCACCATTCGCAAGGCAATTGACGAAAACGGCTACAAGTGCGAGCTGGAAATTGACGGCGGCGCCAAGCTGACCAACACGCCGGACATCGTTGCAGCCGGTGCCAATGTCATCGTTGCCGGTTCCGCTGTCTTTGGCGGCGACATCGAGGCAAATGTCAAGGGCTTCAAGAAGATTTTCGACGAGTACGAAAATAACTACTTTGCATTCTAATGCGTAAGCAAAACGAAACGCCTGCTCATTTTCAGAGCAGGCGTTTTTTATGTGTTCGATTCTTCTGCCGGAATATAGCGAATAATATCGCCCGGCGTGCATCCCATTACAAAACAAATGCGTGCCAACACATCTGCGTCAATCTTTTCTACATGCCCGCGATACCACTTATCAATCACCTCAAAGCGCGTATTCACTGCACGAGCCAACGCATACCGCGTAATATGTTTTTTGTCCATTAGTGGTTTTAATTCAATCGTAATGTGACCATACTGTGCGATGGTATAGAGTAGATTTTCCATATTTACACCTCAAATGTATCCTATGTAAAAAGTACTCTATTGACAAATCGCTTATTCAAAGGTACTATTTATATAGTACCTTTGTTTGTGTAGTCTTATCGAGGTGTGATTTATGCGAATTGAACGCTATTATTATTCCAATCCCAACGCTATATCCGAAAAAGAATCTATATATAATGCAGAAAAATTAACCGTATTTCATCAATTAGAAGAACCTTGTCAATCCCTCGCTGAAAGTCTCGGAGCAAACTTGTTCATGGACACGGACGACCATGCCGGATGGATTATATTCGTCTGTGATGCACTGAACTTCAAAAATCATAACCAAAAAGTTTTTCAACACATAGCGGAACTCGCCGACGAGATAACCATGCGACCATCTGTAAATACGGGAGAAAACAGCCCTGCCGATATTGATGGCGCTGTACAACTAACATTTTGGTTTGATTTCATTGCAGATGATGACTAAGTCTGCCAGTTTTTCATCATTCTTATGGCACAAATAGCAAAACGCTTGCTCTTGTTCAGAGCAGGCGTTTTTTCATGTCGGCTCTCCCCAAAGCCTTCCTCCCTGAGGAAGGTGGCGCGGCGCAAGCCGTGACGGAAGGAGCAACACACAAACAAGTCTGTATCAAAGTCTCCCTGATTCGTCAGGCTCTCAGCTTGCACCGGCTTCTCGGCTCTCCCTTTGGGAGAGCTGGCATTTGCGAAGCAAATGACTGAGATGGCAGCACACTGACAGGTTCGTATCAGGGCGAATCTCATGCGTATCTTGTCAATTTGTAAAACTCCCTCAGTCTTGCCGCAAGGCGGCAATCCAGCTCCCTCACAAGGGAGCCAGCCCTCTCTGTCGCTGCGCGACATCTCTCCCAAAGGGAGAGACAAGCTGGTTTGTGCGCACGATAAAAAAATCTCCCGCAGGAAAATCCTGCGGGAGATTGTCTTTTATACAAGTCTGTTTTACTTGAAGTACTTGACGCCGTTTTCAAAGATCGGCTGGTACTTTTCACCGAAGATGTTCTGACCAACATACTTGGTGTAACGCTCGGTGTGACCCATCTTGCCGAGAACACGGCCGTCCGGAGAGGTAATGCCCTCGATGGCACACATCGAACCGTTCGGGTTGAATGCGATATCCATGGACGGTTCGCCGTTGAAGTCGACATACTGGAACGCTACCTGACCATTTGCAACCAGACGGTCAATTTCAGCCTGCGGTGCCACGAAGCGACCCTCGCCGTGAGAAATTGCGATGGAATGTACATCGCCAACCTCGCAGGAGGACAGCCACGGAGACTTAACAGATGCCACGCGCGTCTGTACATAGCGCGACTGATGGCGGCCAATCAGGTTGTAGGTCAGTGTCGGGCAGGTGTCATCCAGATCACGAATCTCGCCATACGGCACCAGACCCAGCTTAATCAACGCCTGGAAGCCGTTGCAGATACCCAGCATCAAACCGTCACGGTTGTTGAGCAGGTCATGCACTGCGTCCTTGATTGCCGGTGCACGCAGGAACGAAGCGATGAACTTACCGGAGCCGTCCGGCTCGTCGCCGCCGGAGAAGCCGCCCGGCAGAATCATCATCTGAGAGCCACGAATTGCCTGCTCCAGCTCCTCTGCGGAACGCATCAGCGCGTCATGGGACAGGTTGCGGACAACGACAATCTTTGCCTCGCCGCCAGCGGTCTCGACTGCCTTTGCCGTGTCATACTCGCAGTTGGTGCCCGGGAATACCGGAATAACAGCTGCCGGACGTGCGGTCTTGATTGCCGGAGCCTTGGTGTTGCGCTCGGTGTATACCGGCTTCACCAGCTTGTCATCGGAAGCGTCTGCGCGGGTCGGGAATACGCTCTCCAGCGTGCCCTCCAGCGACTGCTTCAGGTCAGCCAGCGGAATAATCTCGCCGAATGCATCGATCTCTGGCTTGTCCGTGGTCATGCCGATGAGCCACAGCGGCATGTTCTCCAGCTCCTCGGTAGCTTCGATCAGGATGCCGCCGTAGTTCTTGAGGAACAGGCCGTCCGGTGTGAAGGTCGGTGCGAAGGTAAAGCCGATGTCATTGCCGACAGACATCTTTACGATGCCCTCTGCAATACCGCCTGCGGACAGTGCCCAGGATGCTGCAACCTTGCCGCGTGCAATGAGAGCCTGTACAGTCTCCCACGTGTTGCGGATTGCCGCATAGTCCGGAGAACCATCCATAAAGTAGGTTGCATCCAAGAAGTATACCGGATGACCGGCCTGCTTGAATTCCGGAGATACCAGATTGTCAGCTTCTTCCGGTGCGATTGCAAAGGATACCAGCGTTGGCGGAACATGCATGTCGTCGTAGGTACCGGACATGGAGTCCTTACCGCCGATTGCTGCGCGGCCGAGCATAATCTGTGCATCGTATGCACCGAGCAGAGCTGCAAGCGGTGTGCCGAACTTCTCCGGATCACGGTTCAGATGCTCGAAATATTCCTGGAAGGTCAGGTATGCCGTGTTGTAATCACAGCCAGCGGCTACCAGACGAGCCATAGATTCAATCACGGAGCTGGAAGCGCCCAGATACGGGTTCTGCTCCATATAATACGGGTCAAAGCCAAAGCCCATAACAGAGGCGGTGGAGCACTGTCCAGCGGTCGGCAGGGTTGCCGCCATAACCTGTGTCGGGGTCAGCTGATTCTTACCGCCATACGGCATAAATACGGAGCTTGCACCGATAGAACCGTCAAAGCGCTCGGTCAGACCGCGCTCCAGACAGATGTTCAGCTTCGAGGACAGGTTCAGGATCTTCTCCTTCAGGTTTGCGCCCTCGGTCGGAACCTCAATAGACGGGGTCGGCAGCGGGGATACATGTGCCTTGGTGTGCTTGGAAGCGCCGTTGGTGTTGAGGAAGTCGCGGGATACGTCAACGATGGTGTTGCCGTTCCAAGTCATGCGCAGACGATTGGTATCGGTAACAACAGCAACAACCGTTGCTTCGATGTTCTCCTCGTTTGCCATTTCGATGAACTTCTCTACGTTCTCCTTGGCTACGACAACTGCCATACGCTCCTGAGACTCGGAGATAGCCAGCTCGGTGCCGTCCAGACCGTCATACTTCTTCGGTACGGCGTTCAGATTGATGTCCAGACCGTCTGCCAGCTCGCCGATGGCAACGGATACACCGCCTGCGCCAAAGTCGTTGCAGCGGCGAATCATGCGGGTTGCCTCCGGATTGCGGAACAGACGCTGAATCTTGCGCTCTTCCGGCGGATTGCCCTTCTGTACCTCTGCGCCGCAGGTCTCCAGAGATTCGGTGGTGTGGCTCTTGGAAGAACCGGTTGCACCGCCGCAGCCGTCACGACCGGTGCGGCCTCCGAGCAGGATGACAATATCGCCCGGATCCGGCACTTCACGAATGACGTTTTCAATCGGCGCTGCGCCGACAACTGCGCCGATTTCCATGCGCTTTGCGACATAGCCCGGATGGTAAATCTCATGAACCAATCCGGTAGCCAGACCGATCTGGTTGCCGTAAGAAGAATAACCGGCAGCGGCAGTGGTGCACAGCTTGCGCTGCGGCAGCTTATGCTCCAGCGTCTCGCTCAGCGGAACCGTCGGATCGCCTGCACCGGTCACACGCATTGCCTGATATACATAGCTTCTGCCGGACAGCGGGTCTCGAATTGCGCCGCCAAGGCAGGTAGCAGCGCCGCCAAACGGTTCGATTTCTGTCGGATGGTTATGGGTTTCGTTTTTAAACATGAGCAGCCACGGCTCTTTTTTGCCGTCTACGGTTGCATTGATGCGGATGGAGCAAGCGTTGATTTCTTCGCTCTCGTCCAGATTCGGCAGGCAGCCGCGCTTCTTGAGCACTTTGCCTGCAATGGTGCCGATGTCCATCAGCGTAACCGGACGCTTGGCAGCCTTCTCCTCGCCGTATACTTCCACGCGGCCTGCCAGATAGCGGTTGTACGCGTCAAGTACCATCTGATCGTCGATTGTGCTCTCGTCAATCTCGGTCAGGAAGGTGGTGTGACGACAGTGATCCGACCAATAGGTGTCGATCATGCGCACTTCTGTGATGGTCGGGTCGCGCTTTTCTTCCCCTGCGAAATAGCTCTGCAGGAACTGCAGGTCATCCAGCTCCATTGCCAGACCCAGACTGGTGCGCATCTGCTCCAGTGCGGCAGCGTCCATGGAAATGAAGCCCTCTACGGTGTCAACTTCTGTCGGGATTGCATAATTTGCTTCCAACGTCTCCGGCTTTGCTGCGGAGGCCTCGCGGGAGTCAACCGGATTGATGAGATAGCCGCGGATCTTGTCCAGCTCTTCATCGGTCAGCTTGCCGCCCAGCACATAGATATGGGCTGCTGCTACCTTCGGACGCTCGCCCTGTGTCATCAGCTGGATACACTGCGCACAGGAATCCGAGCGCTGATCGTACTGACCCGGCAACGGTTCAACCGCGAGAATGCGGTAATCGCCTTCCGGCATCGGATACTGCTCATCGTAGCAATCATCTACCATCGGCTCAGAGAACACGATGTTTTTCGCCTTTGCATAGGTTTCTGCATCAATGCCTTCCACATCGTAGCGGCACAGCTCACGCACGTAAGTGAGTGCTGGAATCTCCAGCAATTCACGCATGCTGCTGCACAGCGACTGGGATGCACTGTCGAAACCCTTGCGCTTTTCCGTATAGCATCTTAATACTGCCATGTTGCACCTCGAATTACCATAGTATCGTCAAACATCGTTTGCAAAAAGTTTTGCAAATCTTACAATAGATATTTTAATCATACCGTTTTTTCTACCTATTTTCAATGCTCTTACGTGAAAACGACAGGATTTTGTTAGATTCAACCAAAATTCCACACAGATATATGCACTTTCCTGCACACTGTCCTCCCGCCCGAACGCAAAAAAGCTCCATTCGGCTTTGATTTACCGAATGGAGCAAAAAGATGCAATTTTACGGGATGGTATAGCCGTATCCGTAGCTGCCATATGGATTGGTGCTGCCGCCGTTCTGGCTGCCGCTCTGGCCGCTGCTGTTGTCTTCCGAAGAAGAGCTGTTGCTGCCGGAGGACGACGTTGCGCCGCTCAGCGTAGACTGGTCAATCAGCTTGATGGAAACTTCCTTGGTGCTGCCGTCTCGATAGATGGTCAGCTTCATCGTGTCACCGACTTTCAGCTCGTTCTTGACCTCGTTGATGTCGGTCATGCTGGTAATGTCCTTGCCGTTGACACCGGTAATAATATCGCCCGCCTGAATGCCCTGCTGGTATGCATCGGATGCCGGATCTACGCTGGATACATAGACGCCCTGCGGCAGGTTAAAATAGCTTGCACGGGTCGAGTCAATATCATAGCCGCTGATGCCGATTGCCGGACGGCCGGTCACATGCCCGCTTGCAATCAGTTCATCCACTACTTCCTTCACCGTCGTCATCGGAATGGCAAAGCCCATGCCTTCAATCGACGCGCTGTCAGAGGACGAAGCACTCAGCTTGGAATTCGTAATGCCGATAACCTGACCGGCAGAGTTGATGAGTGCGCCGCCGGAGTTGCCCGGGTTAATCGCGGTATCCGTCTGAATCAGCGTCATGACGCGGTCATTGATCGTCACATTTCGATTGATGGCGGAGATAAAGCCGCCGGTGAAGCTGTTCTGATATTCCAGACCGCCGGGAGAGCCGATGGCAAACGCGCGGTCTCCCACCTTCAGGTTATCGGAATGGCCAAATTCCGCTGCGGTCAGGCCGGTTGCGTCAATCTTGAGCACTGCCAAATCCGTCTGCTCATCGGTGCCGACCAGCTTCGCGGTATAGCTTTTTCCATCGCTCAAAACCACCTTGTACATATCGCCGCCCTCGACGACATGGTTATTGGTGATGATATAGCCGTCCTCACTCATGATGACGCCGGAACCGGAGGACTCCGTACCCTGCTGCACAGAATCCACGACAATCGCAACGATGGACGGGGAAACCTTCTGATATACTTCGGAATAGCTTGCCATATCCTCGCTCGTGCTGCTCAGCTGTACCTTTGTCGTATTGGCGGACGTGCCGCTTCCGGTGTCCGCCGATCTGTCAGAGGAGCTGTTCAGTGTCGGCAGCGAGATGTGTCCGTTGGCTGCCCAGCCGCCGCCAAATGCCAGCGCACCGACAATAACGACAGCCGCCACCGGCTTCCACGGAAACTTCTTTTTCGGTCCCTTTGGACCCTTCGGGCCGCTCGGCTTCTTGCCGCCGCTCCACTGTTCATACGCATTGCTGTGCGGGGGAGGCGTACTGCCGCCGTTTCCTGCATCGGAAAAGCCGCTGCTGTCAGCCGTGTCATTTGTATGTGTATAGGACGCACCGGTATTCTGATAGCCTGCGCCCGGCTGCTCGTCTGCGCCGCGCACCGGTGTCTGGAACGGTGTCGTCTGTTCCGATGCGTCCTGCTCGGTATTCTTGTGGAACTCGTCCATATGTGTATCCTCCTTTACGTGTCAGGATGTACTCGTTCATTTCTTTTATGTGCTTCATTGTACGCCTATAATATGGTGATTCCTTGTTTGCAATGTTAATTTTCTGTGAATCTGCACATTTACGCCGATTTTGCAGGAATACTCCCGTTTTCACCGGTCTTTTTGTGTTTTTTGTGTGACTTCTGCGCAGCATGCAAAAAAAGCACGATCTCAGGTGTTCCTGAAATCGTGCTTTTGCTCACAGATCTGTTTTTTTGTTCACGCGTTCTTTGATTTCTGCCATGGGCTTTTTCTCTGCCATCGGCATCGTAAACATAAATTCCGTTTCTCCGCCGGACGAACGAACAGAAATATCGCCGCCGTGCATGTTGACGATGGATTTTACCAGATACAATCCCAGACCGGCGCCGGTCTTATCGCGGCTGCGGCTGCGGTCCACCTTGTAGAATCGCTCAAACACGTGCGGCAAATCCTCAGCCGGAATCTCCGAGCCGGTATTGCGAATCAGGAACCGGCTCATCGTGCCCTCCTGTTCGGCACGAATGGTCAGCTTGCCGCCGTCATTGACGAATTTCACTGCATTGTCCACGAGATTGTAAATGACACGATAGATATGATCTCCGTCACCGTAAACAATCAGAGAATCCGCCATTTCCACATCCATGTCCAGATGCTTATCATTGATTTGATTTTCAAAACTGATGAGCACGCGCGCAACCATTTCAATCAGGTCGAACGGCGCCGGTGTGATGATAAGCTCTCCCGCCTGAATCTTCGCAGCATCCAGCATGCGTATGACCAGACGCGACAGTCTGCCGACTTCCTCCGAGATAATCTTTAAGTACTGCGTGTGCTTTTCCGGCGGAATCGTGCCGTCCAGCATGCCATCGACAAAGCCGCGAATGGATGTCATCGGCGTTTTCAGCTCATGCGAAACATTCGCCACAAATCCGCGGCTGAGCTCCTCCTGCTGCTGCAGAGAGGTCGCCATATTGTTAAAGCTAACCGCCAGCTCATCAATCTCATCGCAGTTGTTATTCTCGGATACACGCACATCAAATTCACCGTGACCGAATTTTTTTGCGGCGGAAACCAAGCTCTTGAGCGGACGCGTCAGCATGTCCGACAGAAACCAGCTGATAATCATTGTCAGCACCAGTGTGACGCAGACAATGAGCAGGTAACTCTTCATGATGTCATGCATCAGATCGGTGGTCGATGTCGCCGGAGATGCCGCAATCACGAGTGCCGCGATATTGCCGGACGCATCCTTGCAGGTCGTGCCCGCGATAAAATAATTTTCGGAAAACAGGCCGCTCGCATTGCCGGAGGCAAAAAACGAGCCGTCTTTGCGAATTTTTTGTACCAGCTGGCTGCTAATCGTCCCCGACATCTGACCGCGAAACGTATCGTCGTTCTTCGGTGTCGAATACGCCTGCACCTTGCCGTTTGCATCGGTCAGCATGACCGTACAGCCGCTGACTGCGGCCTGCTGGTCGAGATACGTGTCCAAAAACATGTCGTAGTCCTTGTTCTGGAACAACTCCAAGTTGTTTTTGACAATGTCGTCAATGTAATTGACGGTCGTTTCCAGCTGTTCCTGCTTTTCCTGCACGGAATAGCGGCTGATTTGCGCCATGAACATGCCGCCCGCGAAGGTAAAGCTCACGAGAATCAGCATGGCAAAGCACACATAATTCTTGATAAAAAAGTTTTTCATCAGTCTCTGGTCTCGAATTTATAACCGACACCCCATACCGTCTTGAGGTCCCACTTGTCGCTGACGCCTTCCAGCTTTTCGCGCAGACGCTTGACATGAACGTCAACGGTACGCGTATCGCCAAAATAATCAAATCCCCAAACGTCATCCAGCAGCTGAGCGCGCGTAAACACGCGGTTCGGGTTGGAGGCAAGGAAATACAGCAATTCAATCTCCTTCGGCGGTGCGTCCACGCGCTTGCCGTCCACGATGAGGTCGTATGCCTGCTTGTCCACGGTCAGCTTATCAAAGGAAATCTTGCCGCTGTCCTCCGGTGCCAACCGGCGGAAAATTGCACGCACGCGCGCAATGACCTCACGCATTTCCAGCGGCTTGACGATATAATCATCGGCACCCATTTCCAGACCGTTGACCTTATCGAATGTCTCACCCTTCGCGGTCATGATGATAATCGGCACCTTGCTCTCCTTGCGGATAATTTTGCACACCTGCCAGCCGTCCATAATCGGCATCATGACATCGAGCAGAATCATGTCCGGATTGATTTTGCGCCACAGTTCAACGCCTTCTTCTCCGTTTGCCGCCTCGGTGATTTCATAGCCTTCGCGCTCCAGATACAGGCGCAGAAGCTCCCGAATATTGCCGTCATCTTCTACAATCAAAATTTTCTTACTCATATTTACCTCCTGTTTTCTTGGAGTTTATCAATCTTTATCAATCATACTTCTTTTATTATACGTCATTTGTCAAAGCAAATCATTACATTTCTGTAAAAGTATGCAAAAAATACACAAAAAAAATTCCGGCAAAAGCCGGAATTTTCCAGTGTTTGAAGTTATTCATCCTCATCGCTGTACGAATCGGAATCGTCCTCTTCCGCATCATAGTCGGACGAACTCGAATCATTGGAGTCGTACTCCTCGTCATCTTCCTCGTCCTCCTCGGTATCCGAATCATACGAGCTGCGCGAGGAAGAAGCAGATCGTCTGCTGGTCGTTTCACCCGCACCGTCATACGATTTCGCCGTCTTATCGCCGCCGAACACCGCAATGGCCGCCTCTGTCGCGTCAACCGCATTGACCACGGCATCCTCGGTGTATTCCGTCCAATCCGTCATACGGGTGAAAATCGGAACAACCTGTGCCTTCGGCGCGGTTTTCTGCACGCTGTCTATGACGGACTTTGCGTCATCCGAGCCCACCGGCACATAGACGCGATGCGCGGTTGTCAGCAGCTTTTTCACGCTGCCGAGTTTGACCCCGTCCTCTGCCGCGGTCTCCGACTGCGCAATCAGTTCCGATGCATCGGACGCCGTCAGGCTGACAGAAACCGAATCCCCAACCGTATTCTGTATCTCCTGCATGACATCAAGCAGCGCCGCCGCCTGACTGTCCGGCTCGTTGAAAAATTCAATGCGGTCGATATGTCCGCGCAGCGGGAAGGAAAATTCATCCAGCAAAATTTCATCGCAGCCTGCATCCACGGCGCTCTGTGCAATGTCGCACAGATAGGTCACAACGTCCGGATTGGTCGGATCCAGCCAGTGTTCGCCGTTGTAATCGCTCCATCTGCCGCCATTCTGATACGCCATAGACAGATCGGAATTTTGCTTAGATGCCGCTTCATCCTGAAAGCAATACACGCGTCCGACAACATGCACGCCGTTTTTGCTCAGCTTGCGTATGTTCTGTGCGAGTTTTTCCGCTTTCTTTGCCTGCAAATCCTCCACGTCAGATACCATATCGGTCTCTACCGGAATGTTCAGCTCGCCCTCATCGTCCTTGATGTTGACAATGACTGTGTTGAGCTTTCCCGCTTCTGCAAGCTGAATGAGCTGCTCTGCCGTGTCGGCGTTCGACAAATCGGTTGCTGACAGCATGGCGCCGCGCAGAGCTTTGCCGGACGTCTTTTTCGATGTCTTGACTGGCTGTGCGCTGCCGCTTCCGCTTCCCGCAGCTGTTTTTTTCGGCTGGTTTGCGTTCTGCTCCATCGCAAGAATGCCGTAGCGGTCGATGACATGGGCACCGTTCTCGTCAAAAGACAGACACTGGAAAACCAGAAAGACGCCCACGAATACAACCAGCGCTGCCACAATCAAGACAGCGGCCACCGTGCGGCGGATGCGGGAATGACTGTGTTTGCTGTTGTGATTCATGAGCGTCTCCTTCTTGTTTCAAAAATTCAGATTCGAAGCAATCTTACTTCTCTTCTGCCTTTGCTGCTTCCTCAGCAGCCTTCTTAGCAGCGGCAGCCTTTTCTGCTGCAGCCTTCTTGGCAGCAGCCTGCTTTGCCTTGATCTCAGCAAGCTCCTTAACCTTTTCCGGGGTATTCCACGGCTCAATGATGTGGCGCGGGCAAGCCTTTGCACACATCTGGCACTTCTTACACTTGGTGTAATCAATAACCGGCAGGTTGCCTTCCATGGTGATGGCACCGAACTTACAGGTCTTTGCACACAGACCGCAGCCGATACAGCCAACCTTGCAGGAATCCATAACTTCCTTGCCCTTCGCCTTGGAGGAGCAATCGATACGGATCGGATTTGCCTGCGGAACCAGAGAAATGATATGCTTCGGACAAGCGGATACACACTTCGAGCATGCAGCACACTTATCTTCGTCTACCTTTGCCACGCCGTTTACAACATGAATGGCGTCAAACGGGCAAGCCTTCTCACAGGTGCCCAGACCCAGACAAGCAAATGCGCAGTCCTTGAAGCCGTTTGCTACACGGATTGCACCGAGGCAGTCGGTGATGCCCTCGTACTGTGCACGGTTCTTGACGTTCTCGCAGGTACCGGAACAGTGTACGTGTGCTACCATCTTCTCGCTCTCGGTTACTTCTACGCCGAGAACCGCTGCGATCTTTTCTGCTGCAGCAGCGCCGCCGACCGGACAGCCGTTAACCGGTGCCTTGCCTTCAACAATTGCGGTTGCCAGACCGTTACAGCCCGGATAACCGCAGCCGCCGCAGTTTGCGCCCGGCAGGCACTCCTGTACCGCCGGAATACGCTCATCGACCTCGACCGCAAAGATCTTGGATGCAAATGCAAGGACCAGGCCAAAGACAAGACCCATGATACCCAGTGCCAGCACTGCATAAACAATCGTCATCATTTGTTATTCACTCCTTATTCTTCGACAGTCGGGTTTACCAAATCTTCATGCCGCTGAAGCCAAGGAATGCCATTGCCATCAGAGAAGCGGAGATCAGTGCAATCGGGAAGCCCTCAAAGCACTTCGGGCAGTCTGCGGATGCAGTCAGGCGCTCACGGATGGAAGCGAACAGCACGATGGACAGCGTGAAACCAATGCCGCCGGTGATGCCGTAGACAACGGATTCAATGAAGTTGTAGCTGTTCTGTACGTTCTGCAGTGCGACACCCAGAACGGCACAGTTGGTGGTAATCAGCGGAAGGAATACGCCCAGCGCCTGATACAGCGCCGGCATAGACTTCATCAGGAACATCTCAACGAACTGTACGAGGGTTGCGATGACCAGAATGAATGCGACTGTCTGCATAAATTCCAGACCCAGCGGAACCAGAATAAAGTTGTTAATCAGATATGTAACTGCGGAAGCCAGACCCATAACGAAGGTTACGGCCATGCCCATGCCAACAGCAGTGTCAATCTTCTTGGATACGCCGAAGAACGGGCAGCAGCCAAGGAACTGGGACATGATGAAGTTGTTAATCAGAATCGCACCAAGCGAAATGGATAAAATAGATGTCAGCATGATGCATTATTCTCCTTTCTTCAGCAGCTTCTGCATAACAGCGATGATGCAGCCGAGGGTCAGGAATGCGCCTGCCGGCAGGATCATGATGGTAGCCGGCTGGCTGAATACGGTGATTGCGCCGCCCAGAATGGTGCCAGCGCCCAGCAGCTCACGAACAACCGACATCAGAATCAGGGCGAACGTAAAGCCAAGACCCATAACGAGACCGTCCACTGCGGATGCACCAACGGAATTCTTGGATGCAAAGGACTCTGCACGGCCAAGGATGATACAGTTAACTACGATCAGCGGGATAAAGGTACCCAGGGATGCCGACAGAGACGGGATAAACGCCTGAAGCAGCAGGTCAACCATGGTTACGAAGCCCGCGATGACGGTGATGTATGCTGCGATACGAACCTTGCTCGGGATAATCTTACGCAGCAGGGAAATTACAATATTGGAACAAATCAGTACGGCTGTAGCGGACAGGCCCATGCCGATACCGTTTGTCAAGGAAGTCGAGGTTGCCAGCGTCGGGCACATGCCGATCAGCTGAACCAGTACCGGGTTATTGGTAACCAGGCCTTCCTTCAGACTTTTTGCAAAACTCATGTTTAGGCCTCCTTAACCCTGTTCAGCAGCGAACTGAGCCGCTGCAACAACGCCTTCCGATACAGCACGGGAGGTGATGGTAGCACCGGTCAGTGCATCAATCGAACCGCCGTCCTTGGCAACTGCGACTTCCGTGCCGACCTGGCCAGCGAACTGCGCCTGGAACTCCGGCTCCGTAGAACGAGCGCCCAGACCCGGGGTCTCAGAAGATGCGGAAATAACGGAGATGCCGGTTACCTTGCCATCGCTGTCAATGCCAACCATGGTGTCTACTGCGCCGCCGAAGCCGGTCGGGCCGACTTCTACGCAGTAGCCTGCGTCAGCGCCGTCCTTGGTCATCTTGTATGCGGACAGAATGGTAACGGATGTTGCGTTCTTGGTCTCGGTGGTAACGGTGGTTCCTTCCGGAACATCGATCTGCTCAGATTCTGCGCCCGGCATAACGTTCTCCAGAGAATCCTTGATTTTCTGTGCGTTCTGCTCAGCAATCGGGCCTGCGGTTACTGCGTTAACAGCACCCAGAGCCAGAGCGACTACCAGCGTGATGGCGCAAAGGATGCCGCCGAGCTGTACAAATTCATTTTTCTGCTTGCCAGCCATGGATTAGCCCTCCTTCTTCTGCTTTGCCGGTGCACCGAACTTGGTCGGGCGAGTATACTTGTCAATCAGCCATACTGTGGTGTTCATCAGCAGGATGGAGTAGCAAACGCCTTCCGGATAGCCGCCGAAGAAACGGATCATGGTGGTCAGCAGGCCGCAGCCGATGCCGAATACGATCTGACCCTTCTTGGAAACCGGTGTGGTGCTGTAGTCGGTAGCCATGAAGATAGCACCGAGCATCAGGCCGCCGCCGAAGATAGCGTACAGCATGTACTCCAGATGACCATAGCCCTCAGCCGGGAAAATGACAGCCAGAACAGCAACGGTCAGAATGTAGGCTGCCGGAATCTGGATGGTGATAACCTTGCGAACCAGCAGGTAAATGCCGCCGATCAGCAGTGCAATAGCAGAAACTTCGCCCATAGAGCCGCCGGTCACGCCGAGGAATACGCTCATTACGCTCGGCAGGTCGCCTTCTGCAGAACCCTTCAGAATTGCCATCGGGGTAGCAGCAGAGACAACGTCCGCGGTGGAGCCCAGACCAACATGGCTGCGAGCTGCAACCCAAGTCGTCATAGCTACCGGCCAAGAAGCCAGCAGGAATGCACGGCCTGCGAGAGCCGGGTTGATGAAGTTCTTGCCAAGGCCGCCGAAGATGCACTTAGCAAAAATGATTGCGATGCCGTCGCCGATAATCAGCATCCAGTACGGAAGCGTTACCGGGCAAACGAATGCCAGCAGCACGCCGGTAACGGCTGCGGACAGATCCATAACAGTATTCTCCTTGCCTACGATCTTGTCGTAGATTGCCTCGAATACCATGCAGGCAATGATGGAAACCGCGGTCATCAGGATGGCGCGCAGTCCAAATACATATGTCGATACAGCGAGGGACGGAATCAGTGCAAGAAGCACGTCCAGCATAATCGACTTGGTATCCTCTTTGCTCTTAATATGAGGGGAGGATGTAATTACTACTTTGCTAAAATCATACATGCCATTCACCCTCCTTACTTGTTCTCAGCCGCAGCCTTGGCAGCTGCTGCCTCAGCTCTGCGCTTTTCCTGTACGCGCATCTTTGCTACGCGGAACTGCTGTACAAGCGGGATTCGTGCCGGACATACATATGCGCAGGAACCGCACTCGATGCAGTCGAGGACATCATATTCCTCGCAGCCTTCCAGATCGTTCTTTGCCGCATACATGTTCATGTATACCGGAGTCAGGTGCATCGGGCAGACGCCTACGCAGCGGCCGCAGCGGATGCAGGTCGGATTCTTGACACGCTTGTCCTCATCGCCGGCCATAGCCAGAAATGCGTTGGTGCCCTTGAGTACCGGAACGTCGGTGGTGAACTGTGCGTTGCCCATCATCGGGCCGCCAGCCAGCAGCTTGTTCGGAGCAGCCTTGAAGCCGCCGCAAGCGTCGATCAGTTCGGTAATCAGGGTGCCGGTGCGCGCTTCCAGATTCTTCGGCTCAGCGATAGCGGAACCGGAAATGGTAACGACGCGGCGGATAACCGGCATGCCCTTTGCAAAGCAGCGGTATACCGCACCAGCGGTGTCTACGTTAAATACAGCACAGCCTGCGTCTGCCGGCAGCTTGCCGGACGGAACCTCGCGGCCTGTAACTGCGTTGATCAGCTGCTTCTCGGCGCCCTGCGGGTAGCGGCACTCCAGCGGAGCCAGCTCGATGACCGGGTCACCTGCAATCAGCTTCTCAATGCCCGCAAAGGTATCCTGCTTGTTGAGCTCGATACCGATGTAAGCTTTCTTGACGCCCATAATCTTTACCAGATAACGAACGCCTTCTACAATCTCCTCCGGACGCTCCAGCAGGAGACGATGGTCGGATGTGATGTACGGCTCACACTCCGCACCGTTGATCAGGATGGTATCGCACTTGCCAATACCGGACTTGATCTTTACGTGTGTCGGGAAGGTTGCGCCGCCGTGGCCAACAATACCTGCGTCCCAGATTGCCTGGATGCGCTCGTCGTTGGACATTGCCTCAAAATCCTTCGGCTTGACAGACTCGTCCAGTCTGTCCTCATGGTCATTCTCGATCACAATCGACAGTACCTTCGAGCCATTCTGATGCAGCATCGGGACAACGTCTACGACCTTGCCGGAAACCGATGCGTGAACCGGAGCGCTGACGAAACCGCCTGCTTCTGCGATCATCTGACCCATGTTTACGATGTCACCCTTCTTCACCAGCGGCTTTGCCGGTGCGCCAATGTGCATCGAAACCGGAAGAATGACCTTGTCAGGTGCCTTCAGGACTTCGATCGGCTTTTTGTTTGTTGCGGCCTTAAATCCCGGATCATTTTTTGTGCCAGGATGGATACCGCCACGAAACGTGTACGCCATTATGGATTCACCTCTCTGTTCATTTTGTGCGGCTTCCATCAGCCGCACGGCAGACAAATACTTGTACTGCGGAACAGCCGTCCCCCCGCAAAATCAGGCACGGCCATCTCGCGTGTTTCGGAATCGTCAGGCAGTTTTCGGCGTTCGCCCATGAAAAATCCACACCTGCACATCCGGCTGGTTCCCCGCAGAATATACAAGCCTTCTGCTGAAACAGCCGTGCTGGCAGATGCCGACAAACACGCTGCGTTGCTCCTGCGGCTGCGCCGCCGATTCCGCTGTGCCCGTTTTTGTTCGAGCACAATTGTATACTTTAGATTATACCGTCATTCCCGCCAGAAACGCAAGGAATTTTGCAAAAAAAATAACACAAATCAACAAGTTTTTTTGCCCCGCTCTCGTTAGCATGCGCTCACTTTGTATTTTTTTCGATTTTTTCGTGAATTTTCGTCTTAGTATGCATTGTTTCCTGCATTTTCAGCCATACTACCTCCGCCATTCGAGAAGCAAATTGTTTCAAATTAGACGCCCGCAACAACAAATGCACAAATTTCGTCCAACTTTCTAAGTTCGCTCGTGCAGACTTTGGTTTTTTCGCACAATTCCGTCATTTTTCCGAAAAAATGCAGGAGCTGATGCCAGCTCCTGCGAGATCGTGGTTTTTTTATCAGTCTCGGCGGAAATACGCCGCATCCAGCGCGGATGACAGTTCAATGTCCGCTTCGTTGGCGCTGCTCCGCCGATATGCGCAGCCGCTCTCCAGCATCGCCGGATCGCTCTGCCGCAGCGGAATGCGCAGCCGCGCGTGTGTTCCCGTCTGCTCCGTCTGCACATAGACCAGTAGTCCTCCGTGCATCATCGCAATGCGGCGCACATACGGAATGCCAAGTCCCCAGCCGCCCGGCAGGGCATCCGCCTGTTCCCATGTGCTGTTTATGCGCTGCATCACGGCATCCGGAATGCCGGCGCCGTCATCGTCTACGCGAAACGTCACACTGTTTTCCGCTATTTCGACTGACACCGTCACGTGCACCTGTTCGCCGCCGTGCCGCAGGCTGTTGGACACAAGCGACAGAATGGCAGCACACAGCAGGTGCGTATCCGCCTGCATCTTCTCATCACACTGCGGCGCAATCACCCGAATTTCCGCATGCCGTTTCAGCTGCTTGCGCAGTTCCTTTATAAAGGAAGAAACGCTGCGCTCTTTCCACTGCATGCCTTCCGGCGCACCGGCGAGCAATTCCAAATGGCCGATACTGCGCAGCATGCGATACGCCTCCCGCCGAATTTCCGCCGCAATATCCGGCTGCTCCAGCCTGTCCAAACGATCCGCCTGAATGAGCAGATTGGCCGCGCGGTCGCGCAAATCCGCCGTCGCCAAAGTGATGCCCGCTGTGTTGCGCTGCGCTTCTGCAAATACCAGCACCGCCCCGCTTTCCACCGGTATGACGCGCATGTTCCACTGTCTGCCATCGAGCAGCACCAGCTGCTCCTGTTCTGTGTGCTGCGCCATGCACTGCCGAATGAGCTGGCCGGCCTCGTGGGGAAGAAAGCTCTCGACACAGTAGAACGCGCGCTCGGCAAACAGCCTGCCGCCCGCTTTGGTCTGTCCCAGTACCATCAGCGCTTGTGAGACATGCACCGCCGGGCACTGCTCACCGCACAGTCCGCGGCAAACAGCCCGTAAAATCTCCGGCGTCTGCTGCGCGAAAAACACATCGTCTTCCCGATTCGACAACATCCGTTCGTTTCTCGTCTCTTTTTCCATCGCACGCGCTCCTCTCTCTAATTTTCGTCAATATATGACAGTCATTTTTCCTACATTATAGCAGAAATTATACTGTCCTGAACATGAGATATGAAATTATTTTTATTTTTCGCTGCATTTTATACAAATCTGTCATTGCGGAAATGTTTTTTTCCGTGTATAATGAAGTCGTTCCAGTAAAACAGGATTTTATATTCAATAAGGAGGATATTACTACTATGGGTATCAAAGTAGGTATCAACGGCTTTGGCCGTATCGGCCGTATGGTTTTCCGTGCTGGTCTGGACAACGAAAACATCGAGTTCCTGGGCATCAACGACCCGGGCATGACTCCGGATTACATGGCTTACATGCTGCGTTACGACACCATGCATGGTCAGTACACCGGTGACATCTCCTACACCGACAACTCCATCATTGTAAACGGCAAGGAGATCAAGGTATTCGCTGAGTTCAAGCCGGAGCAGATTCCGTGGGGCGAGATCGGCGTAGAGTACGTTGTTGAGTCCACTGGTTTCTTCCTGACTCAGGAAGCTGCTAAGGGCCACATCGAGGCTGGCGCTAAGAAGGTTATCATGTCCGCTCCGTCCAAGGATTCCACTCCGATGTTCGTATACGGCGTAAACCAGAACGTTTACACCAAGGACATGCAGTTCGTTTCCAACGCTTCCTGCACCACCAACTGCCTGGCTCCGATCGCTAAGGTTCTGGACGAAGCATTCGGCATCAAGGAAGGCCTGATGACCACCGTTCATTCCACCACCGGCACCCAGAAGACTGTTGACGGCCCGTCCAAGAAGGACTGGCGCGGCGGCCGTGCTGCTTCCGGCAACATCATCCCGTCTTCCACTGGCGCTGCAAAGGCTGTAGGCAAGGTTTACCCGAAGCTGAACGGCAAGCTGACCGGTATCTCCATGCGTGTTCCGACCCTGGACGTATCTGTTGTTGACCTGACCGCTAACCTGGTCAAGCCGGCTTCCAAGGAAGACATCTGCGCTGCTATGAAGAAGGCTTCCGAGACTCCGATCGAAGAGGGCGGCCTGAAGGGCGTTCTGGGCTACACCGAGGATGCAGTTGTATCTTCTGACTTCCTGGGCGATGCTCGCACCTCCATCTTTGATGCTACCGCTGGCGTTTACCTGACCGACAACTTCGTAAAGGTAATTTCCTGGTACGACAACGAGTGGGGCTACTCCAACAAGCTGCTGATGCTGCTGCAGCACATGGCTAAGGTTGACGCTGAGTAATCCTTCCTTACTGAAAATTTTTATCAGGCTTTCTCTCCGGAGAAAGCCTGATTTTTTTCTACCCTCAGCATTCCCTCTGCCTGTATTTTGTATGCCGTTTCCGTTGCGTTTCACACGGCACCATGTTACAATATACAAAATACTGCGGGCGTTCCCGCCCGAACACAGAGGGGTTTTATTATGAAAAAGAGACTGACCGCCGGTTTGCTGGCTGTATGCCTGCTGACCGGTCTGACCGGCTGCAGCAGCGACCAATTGACAGAACAGGTTACTGACAAGCTGCTTTCTTCCGACGATGGCATCGCCTTCGCTGTAGATAAGCCGGTCAAAGACGATTCCATGACGCTGACCGTTCGCTCGATCACGCTGTCTGACGCGGTGTATGCACCGCTGACCACGGACAGCGAGGGCGCATACACCGCGTATTACACAGAGGACGGCACGGGAAAAGAGCAGGATGCCGACAAAGATTCTGTGTATTTAGACTGCACCGCGGATATCAAAAACACCGGCGATCAGGCGCTCGATCTGGAGGATGATTTGTTCTTCTACGCCATCACCGGCGGCAAGGTATACGGCGATTACATGGCGTTTACGGAATCCGACGGCGGCGCAAAGCTTGCCGATGCGGATACGCTGGATGTCGGAAAAACCGCCCGCGTCCATTACGCCATCATCCTCCCTGCCGATGTTGACGCAAACGCGCTGGACGTTGCTTTTATGCTCCCGTCCGCGGAAACCGTTTACCGCGTTGCATTTCCGAAGCTCGCCGTCACAGACCGCTCCCTGCCGGTCGGCGGTGCTGTAAAAACCAACAACGGCGCCATGCTGACCATCGAATCCGCCAAGCTCGTCTCCTCCATCGATCCGGTCACCAGTGCAGGCGGTGACACGTCGGTTCAGCTCATGGAGGGCGGAAACATGGTGGATGTCGTGCTGACCATCCAAAACAACAGCGATACGGATTTACCGCTCGGCACATTGTTCAGCGGGCGCATGACGATGGATTCCATCAGCCGCTTGGGCACACCGCTGCTGGAAGCGGATATGGATCTTCAGTACACCGGTTCCATTCCTGCCGGAACCAGTGCAACCGCACATCTGGTATTTGACGCGGACAGCATGTCCCGTGATTTACAGGCGACCGATTCGTATTACTTATATGCGGACGGCGTATATTATCCCATTGTCATTGAGCAATAAGGCAACAAAAGAGCCGAAAGTCGACGACTTTCGGCTCTTTCTTTATTTTCTGTTACAGTCCCATGGATTTTTTGAGCGCTTCCAGCTCGGCATCCACCGCCGTATTCGATGCGCCCTTGCTGTACTTTTCTTCCAGCGCCTTGGCCTCATCGACCGGTTCCGTGTTCAGCGCTGCCATCGCATTGGCTTCATCAAGCATCCGGTTCGCCTTGTCCTCCATGCGGTCAAACGCGCCCATCGCGCCGTGTGCCTTATCAGCATTGGACGTGATTTTATTCATGCGCTCCTGCGTCTTGGCCACGGAAACCGTTGCTTTGATGGTTGCGCGGCGCGCTTTCAGCGCTTCAATGTCACTCACGAGCTTGTCGTGCATCTGGCGCATCTTGACGGCATTTTCATGTGCCGCCGTGTATGCCGTCACCAGACCGGCACCCGCACTCTCCAGCTGCTGTTTCTTTGCCAAAAAGACCTTTGCATCGCCTTCGTTGCCCGCCAGCAGTGCCTGCTTGGCGAGATCTTCATACCGTGCGGCTTCTGCCTGATTTTCTTCCATCAGCCGTCTGGTGCGCGTCTCCTCTGCCATGACACCGGCAGTTTCTTTTTTGACCTCTGCAAGGTTTTCGTTAAGCTCGCGCAGGTACTGGTCAATCATCTTGGACGGATCTTCCATCTTGTCAAGCACAGCATTGACATTTGCCTGTACAATGTCTCCAAATCTCGAAAGAATACCCATAGTTTCCTCCTTTTCCGTTCGAAAAAATTATTTTTCGTCCTTTTTCTCGTATTTTTTCGCAAGATTTTCCGCTTCGTCCTCATCGCTGAATTTGTCCAGCGGCGTTTGCAGAATATCTTCCATCTCTTTATCGCGGCGGCGCTTTTCCGCGCGCGCCTTTTCCCGCCAGCGATACAGCAGGAAAACAACCACAACGACAGCCGCTGCAATCACAAAGACGATGATTACGGTCGGCGTCTGCGACTTGGTCACGGTCATAATGCGTTCGCCGGTCTTTTGGAATGCGGTCGAGAAAAACTCCTCGTCCTCCATGTCGCTGCTGTAATAGCGATCCAGATAATCCGCCAGCACGCTGACCGCTTCGCTGTCCATAATCGTCTTTGCCTGCGAGCCGACGGCATAGCCGCAGTTGTAACTGCCGCTGCCGGTATCACAGAACACCAACAGAAAATGTCCTTCGTCTGTAAACAGCTTATCATATTCCTGCTCGGCAAATTGCTGCAGCTCGGTCGTGCTCGGTGTGGTGCTGCCGTTGAAATCCTTGAGAATGTACAGATACGGCTGCACGCCTGTGCGCTTGTAAAAATCTTTCATGCCGCTGGTCAGCTCATTTTTGTTGCTGATCCAGCCCGCTTCATCGGTATAATACGCAGTTTCTGTGACAGCGCTGGCAGGCAGTGCTTCGCGCTGCACCGTCGATTTGGTCACGGAATCCGACGAGCCGCCCAGCGCGGCGGAAAAAATACCCAGCGCAAAAACCAAAAGAATCACAATCAGGCAGCCAATGCCGCAGCCGTTGTTATTTTGATTGTTGTTGCTCGGCGGTCGATTTCCGCCTCCTCCGCCGCCTCTGCGGTCGTTGAGCAAGCTGCCGATAACCATGCCTTCCCAGAATCCGCTGCTGCTTCCGTGATAGCTCGGCGGTCCTCTGAATCCACCGCCAAATCCGCCTTGTCCACTGCGCCCGCTGCCTCCGCCGCCGCTGAAACCGCCGCTGCCTCGGCTGCCGCCACTAAAGCCACCGCCGCTGAAGCCGCCTCCGCCGCCTCCTGCACCAGATCTTCCCATTTTCTCTCCTCCTGTCTCTCTTTCGTGTCCGTATGTGTGTACTTTTATTTAATCATACGCCCAAACAAAAAGCAAGCAACGCACGGAATAGAGATGTAAATGTTTTGTGAAATTATATAAAGAATTCTAAAGATTTCTTGACGAAAATGACACAAAATCATATACTTACAGCATTCAATATCTAGCCAAACAGGAGATATTTCATGAAAAAACGACTGCAACAATCTCCAGCCCGTAACCTCGGCTCTCCCAAAGGGAGAGCCGAGAAACCGGAGCGGCGAACATACTCAATCGTAGGCGGCTGTGGGTCGCGGGAAGAAATG
>JABLTN010067971.1_pt1 | contig 48878 bp, 43 predicted proteins | sample 7160141 | NCBI WGS metagenome assembly JABLTN01 (sample SAMN14651226, study PRJNA627086) | human gut metagenome | isolation source: feces | host: Homo sapiens | reverse complement strand
TTGTGTATAGTATTTTAGTAAGAAAGTAAATTATGTGTATAGTAAATCAGTAAGTATAACAAGAAAGGTGTATACTACTTTCAGTTAAAGACATTTGAAGGAAGGAAATGACTTGTTTACGACTGCTAAATGACTTGTTTTGATGCCCTAAATGACTTGTTTACTTTTGCAAAACACGCTATTTTATATAATTGAAAATGAAACATCTTTTTGTTTCATTAGAAGAAGAGGTTACGAATTAGAAAAATACAGGATGTAGTATCCTGCTGTAATTTGCATAACCAATTAAAGACAGCTGACGAGAATTTGAAGCACTTGATACAGAAGTAAAAACCGCATTTATACCGAAAAAATCTCGCTAATATATAAATTACTATAAATATTTGTAGTAAACTGCATATTTTTCGAGATTTTTTCGTTACTTTGCAATAGAATTAAAAACAGATTAGATTATGCTTATCAGATTCGACTTTAGTAACATCTTTTCTTTTTTAGAAGAAACGGAGTTCAATATGTTGCCTGCAAAATCTTTGAAGAGTCATACAGACCATCTTCATAAGATTAACACCAACGTGAATGTTCTGAAAGGTTCAGTCATTTACGGTGCAAATGGTGCTGGCAAATCAAATATGATTAAAGCAGCAAATTTGCTGCGTGACATTGTTTTAAAAGGTAGAGTTCCTTCTGACATCAGATATATCAGAAATAAATTTTCTGATGAGGTTACTCCTGTCTCACAATCAGTAGAGTTCAGCTATAAGAATAAAATATATAACTATGGAGTTACTTATGTGTCAAAGCTCTGCTTGGAGGAATGGCTTTACGAAACAGGTGTAGAAAAAGATGAAATGGTCTTTGAACGTACCTACTCTAAAGAGACAAACAAACCTGTTGTCAAAATGGGCAGGAAATATGTCGATGGTGATGAAAAAAAGGCTCTATTGGTTAGTTTGCTGGAAGATAACATTTTGAAAAATGATGAATTACTTATCAAACATGAGGATATTATCAAGGAGCCAAGAATCAACAGAGTCAGGGAATGGTTCAAAGACAATCTGAAAATCTTCTTCCCTGAGACCAAGTCTGCGTCAATTTTTGATACTCAATACGAAAATCTGAAATTCAAGCATTTTTCAGAAAAGCTCTTAAGAAGTTTTGATGTAGGTATTCAAGACATAGAGTTGCATGAAGATGATTTGGATAAATTTATCTCGCAGACTGGTATGCCTTTGGATAAAATTTTCGAGGACATCAAGACTAATCTCAAAAAAGAAGAGTCTGGTGTGATTGAAACGCAGTATTTTACTATTGGCGTTACAAAAGAAGATGATGATAAATATATGATCCGAAGAATAACAACCAGTCATGTTGTAAACAACAAGGCTGTGAGTTTCGAGTTAAAAGAGGAATCGGATGGTACACAACGATTGTTTGATTTTGCGCCAGTTCTTTATGACCTGATGCAGTCTGACAAGACTATCATTGTCGATGAGATTGACAGGAGTATCCATGCCAATCTATTGAAGATGTTTGTAGAAAAAGTGATGGGAATGCCTATCCTTGGACAAATTATCTTCTCATCCCACGAATCATGCCTTCTTGATTGCTCTATCTTCAGGAATGATGAGATTTGGTTTGTTGAGAAAGACAGAAAGAACCAAAGCTCTCGTTTCTATACGCTTAATGATTTCAAACCACGAAATGATTTGGACATTCAAAAAGGCTACTTGAAAGGACGCTTTGGAGCTATTCCTTTCTTAGCTCATTTAGAGGATTTAAAATGGGAGGACTGACGTATGCCATATAAAAAACGCAGCTACTATAAACATGAGGAAGCCAAGGCAAGAGACTATAGTCTTTTTGTTATCGCATGTGAGGGTACAAAGACAGAACCAAGTTATTTTGCACCGTTCGATAATTTCGAACGTATCAAAGTTAGAATCTTGGAGCATAAGCAAACTGAGTCTGCCCCTTCACATGTATTGGCATCAGCGAAAAAGTATATGACAGAAGAGGGGCTGAATGCTGAAGATGGTGACTCTCTCTGGTGTGTTATCGACGTGGACAAATGGCCTATTGACATGATAAAAGAATTGGGTAGTTTCTGCATAAACACCCCAGGATGTCATATAGCCATCAGTAATCCATGTTTTGAGGTATGGCTTCTATACCACAAGCTTACGGATTTGAAAGATATAGATTGTTCTAAGTCTCACAACGTAAAGGTTGCTTTGTCAAAACTCACCCCAGGTGGATTTTCTGCAACTGAATATGTAAAACTGATGGCTCAAGCTATCATTAACGCAAAAGCCAAGGATTCTCAACCTGGGGAGCAACATTACTTCCCAGCACTTAAAGAAACCAAAGTGTATGAACTGGGTGAGGCTTTAATGGAAAGGATTGGCAAAAATAGTTGGCAGGATTTTATAAACAAGAATATTTAAAATCAGAACCTATGATAAAATTTAGGCAGTAACGTATCCCTATGGATTTCGTTACTGCCTAAAATAAGTAACGCCCCTCTAGCATGCTGCCTTTCGGCGCGCCTGAGGGGCTTATTATCTTTAGTTGAATGAACTGTCTTTTTCTTTGCGCTGCAAAGCTAAGAACTTTTTTTGAAACTACCAAATAAAAAACAAAGATTTCTCTAAGTTTTTTCAAATTTTCCACATTTCTTCGTCTTTCCAACCCTTTGGGAAGCCCATGACAGGCAGTGACACGACATCTTTGTAGTCATCCAACAATGCTATAAGCCTGGTTTTGAATGGAGAGGTAGGATTCACCGTCTGTAACTGATAGTTCAGAATACAGGCTGTATAATAGAATTTCTTCAATCTCGCCTTATGAGGTTCTCTGAGCCATTTTAGCTTTTTGGAAAATTCCAACCGCTCCGGCACGATACTCATGTCACGATTCCAAAGACGGGCATGATGGGCACAGATGTTCCTCACGTAGTTGATGGCATGCAACCAAGAACAGAGCTTCTTTGGAGACAATCCGAAATACGAGTCAATACCCGCTATGTCTGCACGGTTCTTCAGTCCCATACATATTCTTGAAAGATGGTTGAAATACATGATTTCCACACTCATCCAAGAAGGTGGGTTCACCGGATCATAGTACTTGCTGGTATAATGCTGTATGAATACCTCTGCTCGATTGTTATGCAGCTGTTCCCTGATATGACTTTGTATTTCCGAATATGCATTAATGGTTATCTGCTTGCCACCACGCAACGTGATGGTCTTGGGCTCATTGAATATATCCTGTCTATCTTGCCAATGTGAACCGTGTTTATGACTTAATTGGTAGATAATCTGAGTTCTGATGGCTACCTCAAGCCTTTCTATCGCATCAAATACCAACAAACGGAGCTTTCTGCCAAAAACATAAAGGTTATAGACATGATCCCAGGTAATACCTTTCTTGAAAGAATCCAATATCTCTCCTTCTTGATTGGCTTCTTTAAAAGGCAGCATATAGGCACTCATCCTATAGTAGCTGATATTGGCAAGATGCCTTTTGGCACGTGCCTCGTCAGCAAATTGAAGCCCTCTGGATTTGAGGAGTTCAACCTGCTGCTGATAGGTCAATGGTGGCTTTGTATATCTTTCCATACTCTCACATTTTTTTAAAAGTTACAAAAGTATAGAAAAAATCCTGTATGAAAGAAGAAATGCCTAATTGATTATAGCGCTCAAATGATACCACCTGTATCACTCAAATGATACCGCTTCGTTAGCGTGGTTACAGGTATCGCTTTTCACGTGGTTGGCGATACCTGTTAAAAGAGTGATAGTCACGTGGTCATAAAATGCATAAGCCGTGACGACAACATCGGATTTTACGTTGTCAAGCCATGTCTAAAAATAACCGTCTATCACTTTCTTCTCTGACGCATAGACGGTCCTTCCAGCTTAATGAGATTACTGCTGTTCACCAATCTGTCCATGATGGCATCAGCTAAAGTCGCTTCCGCAATGTAGGCATACCATTTATCGACAGGTAGCTGAGATGCAATAATGACAGACTTCTTCTCATATCGGTTTTACACATAGGACTGCACATTGCTCTTGAACTTGGTGTAGCCATAGTGTTTAGAGTGAGTATCCTTGCAAATAGCATTCGAGGATTTGCCGTCACTCAACATTTGGATGATTCTTTTTAGTTTCATCATTGAAATATGTAGCCGCTCTCCGGTGCTCGGAACCGCTTCGCTATAAGGTTGGCGGACCAATCAAAGGTCTCGCCAGTTGTGCGGGCTGGGACCGCCGGGGGGGAGGAAAGTTTACAATTTACAATTAATAGTTTATATGTTGCTGTTTACTGAGGATTTTGGGGGTAATTTGCTGATGAATTGCAGATTTCTTGCGAATTTCTTGGTAGTTTCGAGGAAAAAGTGTACTTTGGCGGTCAGATATTAATAAAATGAATTATTATGGCACAGGTCGCAACAATGAATCAAGCTCAATTGCAAATCCTCGATATGCTGTCATTTACCAAGACTCCTGAGGCTTTGCGAGATTTGAATAAGGTAATCTCCGATTTTTTTGTTCAGATGGCTGATGCTGAATTAGATAGGATGTGGAATGAAGGAACCCTGAATGAAGAACGTATCGAGAACTTTCGGCATCTCCATGAACGTACTCCATACAATAAACCAATATTATAATCTTTAGGTTATTAAGGTTCTGAAAAATATTCCTTTTCCTAAAGTGGAGGTTATTGGTATAGAGGAATTTAAATATTATTTGGAGAAGTGGATATAGGTTTAGCTTTTGGTCTTTACAGCCGCATAAACGATGTATAAGGACTATAAGTTTATGCTTCTATGTTTATGTATGTAGAAAATATAGAAGAGGTGAAGGAATGTGTTTAACAATCCTTCACCCTAATAACTATACAAAATAACTTTTTTCAAAAACTGATAGTTGAAACTACTTGTAATATAGTAAAGGTACTGTATTTGTGATATACATCATATACCTTTATTGCTCATCTTTCGACATATATCTCAGTACCTTGTTTAGTATATCTATACAGTCTGAAGTGTCGACTGACATATCGCTACCGGGAGCAGTTAAGTAAAAACTATACGGTGGACATGAATTATATAGTTTTTTTTCGTATGTCCCTGTCGGAGCTCCTTCTTCACCATTTTTACACCAACGCCAATTATCAATGTAATGATATACGAAGCTATCAATAACAATACCTGGTAGATGGTAGCTGCTAAAATGCGTGTCTCTGATTTGGCGCATATGTTTACATGTATCTAATAGCAAACCATTCGTATTATCATTTCGATTTTTCATTGCTTCTTGCTCTATTTTGGGATTCGTAGTTTTCCATTTTCCGCCCATATTCGTATCAGGATAGGAATATTCACCAGTGTAACTACCCCAAATATTTCTCTTCGGGAATGCTGGTAAAATTTCAAATTTTATGCCGTCAGAAAAGTTAATTACAACAACTTGGCCATCCGCATGTATATCGCTTTTGGGATAAGTTTGTAAAATAGCATTCTTTATGGCTTGAAGTAATCTTGATTGACCATTACCCTTAATAGAATCATACCTGTTATATTCATCTTCTGGTAATTCTACAAGAATGTCGATATCGCTTGTGTCAATAGCTGTACCTCTTCCGTAAGAACCAACGTATAAACTATGAGCTATCTCGCTTGAACTATTCCAAAATTCTGAATTGATAGCTCGTGTTACTCTTTTATATCTTGTAGAGATAGATAAGCGTTGATCGGCGCTAATAACCTCTCCTCTTTTTTTTACTTTATCCATATATATATGTTTTTATAAAATTTGTAAATGTAAAGGAACTATTGCTCGAATTTCTTCGTCTGTGGTCTGAGATTCATAACTTCCCAATAACCTAGATCTTGCTAATTTTACTGCTTTATTTGATGTATGAGGTGTGGCAGAATCTGCATAAATCTGATTTTCCATATCTGCTAGTTCATCTCTTAACTTGCACATCGCAGCAGAATCTGCAATAATTCCGCTTTTGATGTCACCAAGTACAGACTCATATCTGTTACGTATGTCATGGCATTTTGCAGCAAAATGTTTGTTCTCCTCAGCTTTTTTTCTAACACTCTATCTTTAAATCTAAAAGTAAGGTAGGTTGACCATGCAGAAAGGCCAGCTGTAATTATAGGAATCAACAATAATATATACTTATTATCTATGAATGATGCACATTTTGCAATTAGAGAAATAATAGCAGTGCTGGATGTTAAAGCAGCAGCAAGTCCCATTTGATTTCTTTGCTTAATAAACTCTTCCAAATGGATTTCGGATTGGCATTCTTGGATTTTGTGAGTCCATGCAATTTTTACATATCGCTCTTCCAATATTCTGTAAATGATTCTTGTCTGTTCATTCATTTTTAATAAAATTAAATTTAAAACTGAGCAGCAGTGCTCAAGCACTGCTGCAAAAAAACAAAATATCAGTCTCCTTTCTTGTGATCATGTGGTTTCAAAGAAGGAGTGTTACCTGGTGTCTTTTTATTATCATGTTGACGACGATCAGGCTTGCCTGTTGATTTGGCGATTCTTTTTGGACCTGTTTTTATTCCCATAATTGTATAATTAAAATTAATAACTAAGCCTCCATTTATAATAAATGTTAGCCAAAAACTAGTTAATTTTAGTGAAAAGCCAAATTATCTCGGATATTTTTTGTAATTTTGCACCCGATTTAAAATGACTTTCACTTTTGTTGGTTACCCTATCCGGGTCTCACAAAGTCTTTCCTTGAAAGACTAAGGAGAATGTTTTATTAATTCTCTTTATTTCATATTCATTTTAAATTTAACGGCAGCGGCTTGCGCCGCCACCAAATTATTACTCCACAGTCTTCTTCGTCAGCATCCGGCAAGATATCGATAGAGGAAGACTGCGCCGTCACCATTTTGATAACTGAATGCAAAGATATAGCTTTTTTTTGAATCTTGCAAACTTTTGGTGATAAAAATGTGATTTTTTCACAAATAAATTACTTTCCATGTAAAAATCCGTATATTTTGTCGGTTTATACGAGATTTTTTTGTAACTTTGCAGCCGTAAATATGTTCAACTTTGGTGATATCACTATCATAAGTATATGATTTCACCTATTATTAATATGATAGTAATATGCTACAGCAACTTAAAATCAGGAATTTTTTGTCCTTTAAGGATGAAATGACCTTTAATATGCAACCCAATAAAGGGACGAAGCTTAAGGATCATAAAGCGAAGCCATTTAAGGGTGCTGCTGTTTTGAAGTCTGCAGCAATCTTTGGTGCAAATTCTAGTGGAAAGAGTAATTTTATTAAGGCTATACAATTAGCAAAATCTTTAGTTTTACAAGGTACTAATCATGATGAGCCTATAGATTACCATCCTTTTAGGTTATCAAATGCAACCAAGAATGCTGATACGACTATGGTCTTTCATATCTTGTGTAATGAGAAAAAGTATGAATATGGCTTTAGCTATAACTCTGAAAGAATTTCTAAGGAATGGCTTAGTCAGATAACTCCAAAGACGGTTTACTCTATTTATACAAGGAATGAAGCCAATGAATTCGAATTGAAGGAACTTCTAAAGAGAAATCCTAAAGATGAAGAGAGGCAATACTTGCACTTTTTTGCAAAGTCAACTCCTACTAAGCAGTTGTTCTTGCATGAAGTGTCGAGTAGAAATATAAAAGATAATGTTTCCGACATCTCTGATTTGGTTGCTGTTTTTTCCTGGTTTGCACTTAAACTTAAGATTATATTTCCTGATACGCCATATAATCAAAGTGTCTTGCTCAAGACTGCTGACGACAAAGAGTTGAATGAGGCATTTCGCCTATTATTAAAATACTTTGCAACAGGTATTGATGATGTCTATCTGAAAAACGTCGAGTTTGAAAAATTGGGCATTTCTCAGGAGTTAATGCGTATGATAAAAGCCAATGTCTTCAAGGATGATGGAAAGAATGTCTTGGGTACATTAAAACAAAACCATGATATGTTCTTGATTCGTAAGGTCAATGGTGAACTTGATACAAAAAAGGTAATGACTGTTCACCATATCATTGAAACTGACGAAAAAGAGTATTTCTCTCTGGAAGAGGAAAGCGACGGTACTAATCGATTGTTTGATTACATTCCGCTTATTCTGGATTTTATCCAGGGAGATAAGGTCTTTATCATTGATGAAATAGAGAGGAGTTTGCATCCATCTCTTATCAAAAAGATACTCGAACTGTATTTTAAATATTCTGGCAAAACTCCATGTCAGATGATATTTACCACTCATGAGGTTATCTTGATGACACAATCGCTGCTACGAAGTGATGAAATCTGGTTGATTAACCGAAATGAAAATGGTGTTAGTTTATGTAACAGATTGGATGAAAAGTTTAATCCTAGATTCGACAAAAAGTTAGTTCAAAGCTATTTGAATGGTGACTATGATGCCGTTCCTAGAATTGGGTCGGAGTCTAAGTTTGAAGATATCATTAATCAACTAAGATTAAAGAGTTAAATGGTAGTAGTGAAGTATCGATATAAGTATCAGATATAGTGATAGTATCGTTTGTTAATTGGCATAGTTGATCATAGCGCTCAAACAGTACCGCTTGTATCACTCAAATGATACCACCTTGTTAGCGTGGTTACAGGTATCGCTTTTCACGTGGTTGGCGATACCTGTTAAAAGGTTGATAGGCACGTGGTCATAAAATGCCATAAGCTGTGACGGCGACATCGAGTTTTACGTTGTCAAGCCGTATGCAGCTTTTCCATATAAAATATAGGACATATAACTCTATTTATTGCTGTAGTAATTTGTTTTGTATCACTTAGGCCATATAGAGAAACATAGATGGATTCTAATACCTGTTCTGTAGTAGGATTTCCTTTGTATGCATCTATCCAATGATTGATAAAATGAGTTTTCCCACATCCCCATTTGCACTTCAGTAGAACTGCATATTGAGGATCGGGATTCATCATGTATCCATTTAAAAAGTTTACTATATTCTCATTCATATAAATCTATCTTTGGTTTGTATTACAAAAATACACTTTTTCCTTGAAAAGCAAATACAACCGATGAATTATATAACAAACTTTATATAATGAGCCTACTCGCAATAGTCCTAATTCGAATTTTTTCTTTATAACTTACCGACATTCAGAAGGTCATTACCACAAAGCGACTTTTCTGGTGAACTCATACTAGAGTCCCGCAAACAAAAACAGGTAGAAGCAAATAATGATCATTCGCTTCTACCTGTGCTATATTCTGGACTTCAGTTGAAATCTTTGCTATTGTTCATCATAACAATCATAGGATGTTCTGTCTTTTGCCATTCACGCTCCACCTTTTCTTTGTTGACAACTCTTTCCACCATCCATTTTCTAAAGATTTGAGCCCAAGAAGTGTCCAGCTGAAAAGCAATAGCCATCACCATTTCCATGCTATATACATCAGCTTTGTTCCCATTATCCAGCGTGATATATTTTGCTGCCTCAAATTCTTTCAAGACTCCCTGTTTGAAAATACGTTTAATCGTATTTCTCACTGTTACACCCGAAACATAGAATAGCTCAGCTATTTCCCACGCAGTCATCCACACCTCACCATGATGAGGTGCGTAGATGACCATGTCCTCCTGTATTGTTATCACCTGTCTTTTCATACTTCGTCTTGTTTAGAAATTTGATTACTCTTGTCATTTTCAACACTCTGTTCTACATGTCCCATATACTTCTCGATATGATTCAGTTGCAAAGATAACTTATCCATGTCCTTATTCAACTTTTCCTTAGTTATTTTTGCGTAAATTTGTGTTGTTTTAATATCCTTATGCACCAATATCGAACTCACCGTTTCTATTGGCACACCATTGGTGAGACTAATCTCCGTAGCCATCGTTTGGCGACTCATGTGCCAGGTCAGGTGCTTCGTAATGCCACATCTTTTCGCAACGCGAAGCAGAATGCCACGACAATCAGAATAGCATGGCACTAGAAAGATTCGTCCATCCGCACATAGTCCTCTGTATTTCTCCATGATGGATTTTGGATAATCCAACAATTTGATGGTCGATCTCACACCCGTCTTTTGTCTATCGATCATTATCCATTCACTGTCATCAAAGAATGTCTGTATATGTTCCTCTTTCAGATTTTTCAAATCTGAAAACGACAATCCCGTAAAGCAACAGAACAGATACAGGTCTCTTATCAATTGCATGGTCTTTCTTTTCAACTCTGCATTCATCAGCAGATGAATCTCCTCTTTCGTCAGAAATCCACGAGTTGTCTCTACTTTCGGCACCTTATAGTCATGGAAAGGATCTCTCATTAACCATCCATTATCTATCGCTCTGAACACCATTGTTCGCAATGGCAGCATATACACGGACAGTGAATTTTCGCACAAATGTTTATCTGTGCGCAGAAAAGCTTCAAAATCCGTAATAAAAGCAGGAGTCAGTTCTTTAAGAGATATGTCGTACATGATAACGACTCTGCAAGAACTCCTGTAGATGACGGTACACGCATCTTGTCCAGCTTGCGGTTCACCTCCAATGCCAGCATACTTTTTCCTGTCATGCGTCCGCCCTTGGTGTCCCACAATTTTGGATTTGCCGTCACCTTACAACTGAACTGTGCCTGTGTTCCGTCCACTGTGATACGTCCCATAACTGGGACAGTACAGTCTTTCTTAACTACCTGTCTTATGAGGTAGAAGATAATTGAAAATGTACTCTTCATAACTTCATTATTTTTTTTGCGTACAAAATTAATATCTGAAGAGTCTTTTCTTGCCACGCAATTCACCGCAGAACGCCACAATTTTCGTTTATCAACAAAAAACTTACGTTTCTCATTAGCAACTCACTATATATCAGTACATTCCCTTACTATATATAACCTACATCATTCTCCAAAACTCGAATCGTACCATTCAAAAGTATAGGTTACGAGTTGGTAACGTTCCTCTGTCTCATCTTGTCATATTTCCGTCTTCGTTTGTCGTCATCTCTTTTAATCAAAATGAGGAAAGCAACTGATAATCAGTAAACTTTCCTCATTCTTCTTTCAATCACTTTTTATAACTCGTTTTCTGGCCCTAAATGACTTGATTCGCTGTCCTAAATAACTTGATTACAGATGGTAAATGACTTATTTGGGAAAACAAATACAAAAGAGAAAAGCATCAAAAGGGATAAGTAAGCGCCGGAGAAACTGTAACTTTGCAGCGTCCTTCAGAACTTGAAGTGGCAGAATTTGGTATAACAAACAAAAAATGGAAAAATGGAAAAGCAAATAACACTTTCAGAAAACAACAAAAAAGCCGAACTGACATTGACATCAATCCGACTTTTGAATATTTTCAAAACAAGAATCCGTTTAGAACTTCTTGAAATTCAATCGCAAGGTCTTCGAACGAAGAATCATCTTGCTTCCGCTGAGTGCTTCTTTAGCGAAACCTTCTGGAAGATTGTTGATTCCGTATTTGCGCAAATCTTCCATGTCATCAGCCGAGATAGGAGCATCGTCGTCACCCTCATGATAATTTTGATTCTTGCGATAAGCCTTAGGAATCAACAAGCTATCGCCAGTCTGATTGAATCTCATATAAAAGCCATCAAAAGGACCTACTTCCAAATCCTTGATGAGAATCAGTTTATGCTCAATTCCCCAAAATACCTTGCGAGAAGAGAAATCACAAATCTTGCCATTCTCCAACGTATCGATGCTTTCCAAATGCCAGTAACCATCCAAATCACCATTCTTGCTGGTTTCCATTTCGCAAGAAGAGAAAACCATCACAAATGTACCGATGAGAGCCACAAAAGCAATATGAAGGACTCTATATCTTTTCATAAACATATTCATTTAATTCAATTAAAGTTTGAAAATACCAGATTTGCTGACAGTGAGTTGGAAACCTGCATTATGACCCAACATCTGGTTGCTTCCAAAATCCATACCATAAGCACCTTTTACCTTCCAATCATGGTTAAAGTGATATGCACCCTCAACCAAGAAACTCACATTATGATGCATCTTGTTGAACGGCATATTATACGTTCCCCATCCTTTTTGGTAAGTGGCAAGCACTCGATAACCCAAACGCTCAGATGGTTGACCATCAAAACCCAGGTGATAAGCCACAAAGCGATTATTTTCTATGTATAACTGTCCATCCTCATTATACAGAGGAGAACGGTAAAGCGGATTACCAATCACCTGTCCCCAATGTTGCCACCCCGGATAAGTACCATGGTTATAATAATCATCAATACCTCCTAAATGGTCAGAAATCTCTGTGGTATGGTCGTGATAAATCGGACCACTCTGATATTTGGTATAAATGTACTCGAAGACGATGTTGCGCAACCAAGTGCCATACTTCAGGTTTAACTCTGCACCAAGCATGAAATCCTTGAGTTTATAACGATAGTACTTGTGTTTCTTTTCCACAAGCCATTCGTCACCTTCACCATAACCATCATAGTCGAGAAAGAACATCTGGCTATCATCTTCAAAGAAATGATCACCATAAACTCCAAGTTTCCATGAATCTGCATCATAATTGATTCGGAAGGTCCAACTTCCCAGTACATTACCAGCTATATTACCATAAGCACCATCCGTAGAATCGGAGCCTCCTGGTATAAAAGCATGCCACATTCCTTTTAATCCACTTTCTGCAGGAATAGGTTTCATCTCCCCATCTACATAATTATACGGTGTTCCTCCAAACTCTGCTGCCATTTCCAGTCCCAACTCCACGCTCAGCGGGAAGAAAGAACCCTCATTACCTATCCTCAAATATCCCGCCTTGCTATGATAGAGCATACCATCAGCATACTTGGACTGGCGCTGTGTAAAGTCGTGCTGCCAGTTCTCATCGGTCATCTTACCATAGGCAATATGTCCCTTGATGGCTAACCAATGATGGGCAAAAGGAAGGGTCCAATACTCCGGCAATGCCAGGCGAACCTGTGGTACCGGACGGGCATTGATACCCAAAGTCTGGCTACCACTACTCAAAGTCTGATTCTTCAGTTCCATCGGATACTCCTTGGCACCAATACTCAACACACCATGCAGCCAGCGAGCTTCCACAAAAGCCTGCTGAACTACTACATTACTCGTATAATGAATCGGTGCTGCCACATCTAAGCCATAACCAATGCCCCAACGACGGGCTGAATCAGTACCCAACGGACGGATGACACTACCACGGAGATAACCGTTGTTCTTCTCCAGCGAACTGAGTCCATGCTTATTGGCATTGAGCCAAAGCGGAGTCTTACCCTTGGAGAAAGAACCCTGCATCTCCACATTGTAATGAATGTCCTTGCCCAAATCCAACTTACCCGGATCTACATCCTCCTGCCAAAGATACTGGGCAGAAACTGAGAGAGGTAAAAGCAGGAATGCACTAAAGACAAACGCTTTTTTCTTATTAGTCTGATAAAATTTCATCTATAATTACTTTCGAAAGTTTTAATAATAACGGAATTTTTCACCTTTTATTATATATAAGGGATAAGTTATTGCATTAAGATAATGACCTTTAGGGAATTTCCCCCACCTCTTTAGGGAAAAACCTTTCCGCAGCCAGATATTTCGCCGTATCTTTGCAGCAGAAATAAAACAAGAAGTCTAATTTATAAAGAGATATGATTATGAAGAAGTTTATATTAGCCCTTGTAGCAATGGTCACAATGACCTTCACTACTGCATCTGCAATGAGTTACGAGCAGGCTCGCCAGCAAGCTCTCTTCTTGACAGATAAAATGGCATACGAGTTGAACCTCACAGACGATCAGTATGAGGCTGCTTACGAAACCAACCTCGATTATCTGATGAGTGTCAATACAGTAGATGACCTCTACGGAATCTACTGGAGACAGCGCAATATGGACTTGAGCTATATCCTCCTGGACTGGCAATATCGCACATTCATCAATGCCACATACTTCTATCGCCCTCTCTACTGGGACGCTGGTTACTGGCATTTCGGCATCTATGCCAGATATCCTCACCGCGACTACTTCTACTTCGGTCGCCCTCACTTCTACGTTTCCTATTGTGGAGGACACAGCTGGAGAATGAATGGTGGTAGAAGCTGGTATCATGGACGCAGCTTCGGTGGTCCACGTCCTGGCGGTCATCCAAGAGTGGGTATGCGTGACGGATTCAACAGAGGAGATTTCGGTCGTGGACAGAGTTTCGGAAACATGAACCGAAATAATGGAAACTCAAACCGCAACAATGGACAGAGCTTCGGAAATATGAGCCGTGGCAATGATAATCGCCCTCAGAGCGTGAACAGACCACAGAATAATGGTGGTTTCGGCAACCAGAGCAGCAGTTTCGGCAACCAGAACCGTCAGTTTGGTAATCGCCAGAGCAGTACTCGTACTACTGTTACCCGCGAGAATCCATCAAACAACAGCAGACCTGGCGGATTCTTTGGAGGCAACCGTGGAGGCTTCGGTAGTGGTTCTTCTATGATGCGCAGCTTTGGCAGTGGCAATACGACCAGCCCATCCAAGAGTTTCACTCCTCGCTCTAATCCAGGGAATGGTGGTGCTTCTTTCGGAAACAGTTCTCGTTCCTTCGGTGGTGGCAACCGCTCTGTAGGTGGACCTACAAGAAGTAATGGTGGTGGTTCTCACGGCAGTTTCGGAGGACGCAGATAATTTTGAAAACATTAATTCATAAGATATTAAAACAAAAGAGTTATAAAAATCAAGTAAAAACAAATAAGAAAGTTATAAAACTCAAGTAAAAACAAAAGAGAGTTATACAATACGCTGATAATAAGTTAAAGAACAGACCATTTATATGCATAACATTTACCATGCTGAATAATTAAGTATAGTAAAAGATGAAAGTTCAATAGGTTCAACATAGGTAAAAGGACCAATAGAGAGTTATTTACAGAGGCTTCCCCTTTCTCCTGCAACGGAGAATACGGGAAGCCTCATTTTTTTATATTAATCAAACGTTTCTTGCAAGATAATAAAAACACGTATGATGATTCGTTCAAGAAACTGTTCTTATATCAGATACAGAACTGAATAGAACAACTGGGCGGCGAATACATAGAGCACGATGAGAGGAGAAACCTTAGAAATACCATACGACATACAGCGGAAAATATCCTCCACTCCTTTCAGGTTATCACTGATAACACCGAAACTGCAGCAGACTACGGTTACAGCAAAAGCGGTATAAGGTATGATGCTCTGCGTAAAACTGCTTGGAAAGAGGCCGCCCATCACATTCAGAAGGATGGCATGAGGCAGCAGGGTAAGTGCCAGCATGATAATCACAAATACCCCCAACTCGAAACTTGCCACGCCCATTGCAAAGCGCTGACGATATTCGTCTGGCTTATAATGGACAATACCACTTCTACAGAAAGCTCCATAGGCGATACTTCCCAACACCAGCCACACTAATACGGGCGAAGCTAAATGATCCTGGAACTGACCGAAGAACCAGCGGATGCCCTCAGAACTCAAGAGCGAACGGTTATAGTTCTCCGGCATCGCAGCCGTCAATAGCCACGAAGTCAGCATCAGCAGGATTTGCGCCACGCCCAAACCTAAAGCCAAATACGAAAACACCTTCATTTTCTTCATCGTTCTCTCTATTCTTTTCCTGATTAAATCCTATTCTATATCTTTCTTGATGCCGCAGCTTATTCTGGATCAGCCTCGAGATTGTCGATATCTAAGATGCGAAGTTCGCAGGCTCTTACCACCAGACGGGTGGCATTGATGCCCATACCATTGTTGCCATCAGGGAAGAGTTTCTGTACCAGTTCGTTCTGTCGCTTTTCCAAACTCTTCACACCGAAAGGCATACCTCGCAGATTGGTAATCTGCTCCTTGGTATAACCGAGGGCGAGATGGCGAAGGAAGCGCTCGTCATATTCGTCAATCTCATAATTGACCAAAGCCTCCTGGCGCATCAACTGACTATTGACACTTTTCTTGAAACGTTCTACTATCTTCTGCAGAATCGGCTGATTGAAAACCATCTTCTTACCACTCATACAGGAAGCCACATCGCCACGGGTCAGGAGTTCCCCACTCTTCAGGATAATACCATCGCAACCTGCATCAAGAACATCCACCCAGAGCTTCTCATTCAGGATTTCTCCCGTGAAAATCAATACCTTTACGTTAGGATACTGTTCCTTGGTATAGCGGCAGATTTCTACACCCACCGTAGTGGAACCGCCCAAACCAAGATCGAGAAGCACGAGGTCAGGCAACTGCTGTTTGATGAGTTTCCAATAGCTCACCTCACTGTCAGCTGTTCCAATAATCTCAGCTTCAGGTATATCGTTTTTGAAAATTCCTTCCGTACCTTTCAGTTCCAAAGGTACATCCTCTACTATGATTACTTTAAAATTGTCCATCATCGTTTATTTGAGTCTATGTTGAATTTATGTTTTAACTATCTTTGATTCTATACTAACATCCCCGGCAACACCACCTCAATGACCAGGAATCCATCATCAGAAGGCTTTGCCTGGATACCGCAGCCACGAAGATTGGTCGTTTCTCCCATCTCCCTCACTATCTGGCGGCAAACTAAGAATCTCATATCCACGGTCAGCGGAGTGAAAAGGCGATGATGCAAGGAATCGTCGTATCTCAATCCTGAGAAGACAAACTGGCAGATGGCATAAGCCGTATGCACAGTTTTGATTTCCTGTTTCACTTGCGTCATGGCAATACCATGCGCCTTGGCAAGATCCTTCACGGTTTCCTGTATCAGTCGGAAGAGATAATCCTTCAGCGCAGCATCACACTTCAGATTGGTTTCCACCTGTTCCATCGCCTGCGCACTCAGCATCAGATAGATGGATTTATAGTAATCTACCAATTCTTTCAGAGAAGCTACATCATCGGGGGATGCCTCTATCAACTGTCGGATACGTGACGGATAATACATCGTCTCATGCTTCAACGTAGAGAGGCAATTATCTAATACAGAATTAGATACGTGCAAACGATCATTCTCAAATCGCACCCGTCTCAACTCATCTTCCAGCAGTTGATTATCTGCCTCCTTGCCATTCGATAAATCCAGTCCACGTTTCAGTTCTTCCTCAATCTCATGCACCACCTCATCCAAACGGAAATTGGCACGGGTATGCCGGGACTTCTTACTCCATATTTCCCTGATGCGCTTCAACTTCTCCGGTATAGACAGGTCGCTGAGCAACAGAAGATTGATATCACGGATGCGATCCACCGCAAAGCGATAGGTCACTACATGGCGATAATAGAGCAGATAGTAGGCTATCGGCAACTGCAACAACAGGAGAAAGAGCAGGATGACAGCTACCGTCTTGGAGTTTTCCGAACTCTGCATCGTGCGGACATACTCAGGCAGTGTATTATCAGTACTCCGTTCCCGGAAGAGTTTGGTATAAACCTTATTGTTTCTATCATACAAAGTCCATTGATGCAAGGCAAGCGCAGCCACCGCACTCTCATTTCTGATGTCGAGAATAATACTGTAGTCGGTCGTCACACTATCAGCAAACCATTTCAGTTCGGCAGCTTGAGAGAGTTTTGGACTGCTCACCATCAGATTTTTACCCTGCGGATACTGGCGCAGATAATGCTGATTGAGATAGTAGATGGCAGAATCAGCAAATGCCAAGGTACGCTGGTATGTACCATTGATATTGCTAAAATAAGCACTGTCGGCAAAGGCATCAGCCAAAGTGAGTTCTCGGGAAACCTTTCCGGTAGCCAGGATATGATGATGTATCTGGGATGCAAAAGACGACACGGATGATGTCAACAAAAGAATGACACCAACGATCATCCGTCCGATTCCCTTAGGCAGTCGGAAACGGAACACACTACCCTTTCCCACTTCACTCTCTGCCTCAATATGACATATATTGAAGATACTGCTCACCTTCTTATATTTCTCGATGATACCCTTGCAGTTAAGGAGTCCGAATCCATGACCGCCCGTATAGGTACGGTCGAAGACATGAGTCAATTGTTCCTCATCCATTCCCTTACCGGTATCAGCGATGACGATTTCTACGTATTTATCATGTTCCTCTGCAGAAACAGTAACCTTACCTCCAGCAGGCGTAAACTTGCGTGCATTGTCGGCTATAGTATTGATCATAAAGAGCGTCAGGGTGCGGTCTGCCTTCACCTTAGCTGCAGTTGGCTGCACATCGAGTTTGATCTTCTTCATCTGGAAACTCATCTTGCCCTTTGCCACAATATCGAAAAGCGGTTGGAGAGGGAAAGAGACGATACGGAGATTCAAAGTTCCCTGTCGCATCTGAATCCAGTTGGTCAGGATGGTGTTATACTGGTTGATCTTATCCGTCAGTTCTGAGATATACTCATACCGCTCCTGTTTTACCTCATCCGGGGTACTTTCATCATCCTCTGCCAACTTATCCACCTCATGAATCATGCGGTCGATGAAAGGCGTGATACTGTTTACTAAAGAGACCTTGGCACGCTGCTCCAGATTACGTTTTTTATTGTCATCAAGATGCAAACGGGCTATAGATATCTCTTCATTCAATTCTTCTGTTATTTCGTTTATATCATTGATATACTGTGCATTACGCTGTTTCCACTGCTCTAAAGGTTCAAGCAGGGAAGACAGCGGTTTAGACTGTATCTTTCTTCTTCGCATACGGTCGAAGAGATACAGGAGGATGACCACGAGCAATATCATGACGAGTACCGCTGCTATCATGAGATTGAGCTGCAGAGCATTATCATCAAGCAAGGTGGCGCGAGCTTCCAACTGCCTGTCCTGACGGGTTCGCTCCTGCAAGTCAAGATAGATATTGCGGTTGTAGTCACTCTGCTGTTTATTGTCGAGCGCAGAATATACCAAACAAAGTCGTTCACGGATAGAAGCCACCAGATCGGGAGCCGCCTTGATATTCCTGCTCACTTGCAGGGCACGAAGCAGACAGTCGCCTGCAGAATTATAATCCTCTATAGCGAAGTAACATTCAGCCAGCGTTCGGTAACCACCCGCTATCTGATAGGTATCACCATAAGAGATGAAAAGGTTCAGCGCACGCTGAGCTAAATTACCAGCCAAGAGCGTATCTGGCATCTGTTCTACATTCAGATACTGGATAGCCGGCAAATTGTTCCGGATGAGAAAATCCCGCATCCTTCCATTCTGCAGATGTTCACTGATAGCCTGAAGGGCATTAGCCTGCCAGTAAGGATAGCCGCCAGCCATCGTTCCATCAGACATGACAACTCGTCCGGCTGAAGCCAACATATAGCATTGTATCAGATAGTCAAATTCCGTCTGTGCTATCTGTTCAGACGTTCCATTGGTGATCGCACCACCCGAACCGATATTATATAAATAGTTGAGATACTGGGCAGTATCTGCTTCAAGTGCATCCGCATCAATATCGTTCAAAGCCTTCTGCATCGGTTCTTCCAGACCGACATAATAACAATAGGTGGCATCAACGATATCAAATTCGCTATGAGCATAGGTGGCACGTCGCCGTTCACGGGGTGGCAGATTGGAAGCCTCCTCGCCCAAGCGGCGCAAGCGCACCATCGCTTTCTCGCGATAGGAATAAAAATCTTTGTTGTGAGATTCCCGCTGACAGATGCGCATCATCTGCACATCAGCAATGAGAAGCTCCAGTTGGTTGTTGCTCTTTTCTTCCACAAGACCGAGCCATCGGCGAGCCTCCTTGTAGTTCATCTTTGCCATCTCTACGAATGCTAAGTTATTACAAGCCTCAGCATATCCGGCACTATAGTCATCAGAAAGAGCTAAAGCTCTCTGTGCCAACATCTTAGTAGAATCAAGATCACGGTAGTGATAGGCGTATGAAAGTGTATTCAACCGATCCACCTCCTGCTTATGAGAAGGACCACAAGCTGAATAGAAAAACAGCGCCAACATCATCACAATGAAGGCGCTGAACTTTTGCGTGATATTAATTTTGGCCATTAAGCCATTAAATTCTCAATTAACCACGAGCCTTGGCAATATAGCCAAGAGCCTCTTTACACTTAGCAGTAACTGAAGCCCAGTCGCCAGCAGCTACAGTCTCCTTAGGGAAGAGCTTAGAACCCATACCTACACAGAGAACACCTGCCTTGATCCAAGGAGTCAAGTTCTCTTCAGTTGGCTCTACAGCACCAGTAACCATGATATTGCTCCAGCGCAAAGGTGCCATTACATTCTTAACGAATGAAGGACCACCTACGTTACCTGCAGGGAATACCTTAGTTACATCGCAACCTGCAGCCTGAGCATTGTTGATCTCAGTTACAGAACCACAACCAGGAGAATAAGGAACCAGGCGACGGTTGCATACAGGAGCAATCTCTGGGTTGAAGTTAGGGCCTACGATAAAGTTGGCACCCAACTGGAGATAGAGAGAAGCTGTACCAGCGTCAACGACTGTACCAGCACCAAGGATCATCTCTGGGCACTCCTTGTCAGCCCACTTTACCAACTCACCGAAGATTTCGTGAGCGAAATCACCACGGTTAGTAAACTCGAATACACGTACGCCACCCTCATAACAAGCCTTGATGACGTTCTTGCAAATTTCAATATCCTTATTGAAAAATACAGGAACCATACCAGTCTCTTTCATGGCTGCCATGACCTGCATTTTGCTAAACTTTGCCATTTTTTATTTAAATATTAAATGTTAAGTGTTAAATGTTAAATAGGAAGAGCGCAAATGAATTCTACACTCTTCACTTAAATTATCGCTGAACGCGACCATTAGCGTTACCACCAGCAAGACTCTCTACCTCGTCAACAGAAACCAGGTTGAAGTCGCCAGGGATAGTGTGCTTCAAAGCAGAAGCAGCTACTGCAAACTCCAAAGCCTCAGCCTGAGTATTCTTAGTCAAGAGACCGTGGATCAAACCGCCAGAGAAAGAGTCACCACCACCTACGCGGTCGATGATTGGGTTGATGTCATAATGCTTGCTCTGGTAGAACTCCTCACCATTGTAGATAAGAGCCTTCCAACCATTGTGTGTAGCAGAGAGAGACTCACGAAGTGTAGAAACTACATACTTGAAGCCAAACTCCTTCATCATACCCTGGAAGATACCATAGTATCCCTCAGCGTCAGTCTTACCACCCTCTACATCGGCATCTGGCTTGAAGCCCAAGCAGAGCTGAGCATCTTCCTCATTACCAATGCATACATCTACGTACTGCATCAATGGACGCATAACAGAGATCGCCTTCTCTGAAGTCCAGAGCTTCTTGCGGAAATTGAGGTCAACAGATACTGTTACACCATGACGCTTAGCAGCCTCACAAGCCAACTTGGTCAACTCAGCAGCCTTGTCGCTGATAGCAGGAGTAATACCACTCCAGTGGAACCACTGAGCACCCTCCATAATCTTGTCGAAATCGAAATCAGATGGATCTGCCTCAGCGATAGAACTATGAGCACGGTCATAGATTACCTTAGAAGGACGCATAGAAGCACCTGTCTCTGCATAATAGAGACCAACACGGTCGCCACCACGAGCAATGAAATCGGTATTCACGCCATAACGACGGAGGGCGTTAACTGCAATCTGACCAATCTCATGCTTAGGCAACTTAGATACGAAGTAAGCCTCATGACCATAGTTAGCTACACTGACTGCTACGTTAGCCTCACCACCACCAGGGATGATACGGAATGAATCACTCTGAATAAAACGATCATTACCTTCTGGAGACAAACGAAGCATGATCTCACCTAATGTTACAATTTTTGCCATTGCTTGAAATGTTTTTTAATTTGTTTCTTTATAGTTGTTCTTCGAATTCAGTATCAAATAATTTGCATTCTGTTCCGAATATCGTGGCAAAAATAATCATAATTTCTCAAATAACGAAACAAAATCGAGTTTTTTTTTAGTTTTTGTGCAAAAAAGTTGCTGTGCATTCGCACAATTCAATTTTTTATTGTAAATTTGTACCGAATATTCTATATGTGGACGTACACTCGAAAATTGGAAGTTCTCAGAATTGCCTTCTTCGCACAGTACACAAGAGAATCGACATATATTATATTAATGTACGCACGTGAAAGAAAGTGCATCATGGACGAAGTTTAATAATAAATGGGTTAAAAACCAGCAAACGCTTAAAACATGGCCGAAAAAATAAGAATCAAGGATATCGCCGAAAGGGCTGGCGTATCTGTAGGTACTGTCGATAGAGTTCTTCACGACCGCCCTAACGTCTCCAAACCTGCCCGCGAAAAAGTGGAACAGGCGCTCAAGGAGATGAACTATCAGCCTAACATGTATGCCAGTGCTCTGGCATACAACAAGTCATATACCTTCTACTTGCTACTTCCGAAGCATGAATCTGAGGCTTACTGGGAGGAGATTGAGGAAGGTGCACGCAAATGTGAGGAAAGCAAACGCGATTTTCACATCAACGTGAAGATCAACTTCTATGAGCGCTCCAGCGAGGAGTCTTTCATCGAACAGGGAAAGGCTATCATCGAAGAAAAGCCGGAGGGGGTCATCATCGTACCTTCATCTCTTGAAATAACCAGAGCGCTTACCGACCAGTTGCATGAGTTGAACATTCCGTTCATCTTGCTCGACTCCTACATGCCTGATCTCCGCCCACTTTCCTTCTTCGGACAGGATTCTTTCTGCAGTGGTTTTTTCGCTGCCAAGATGCTCATGATGCTTGCTTTTAAAGAAAAGGAGATTATGCTGATGAGACAGACAAAGAACGGAATCGTGGTCAGCAAGCAGCAGGACAATCGCGAGGTAGGGTTCCGTCACTATATGCACGACCATTTCCCAAGCGTCAAGATCAATGTGCTCGACCTGCCACTCGATGGTTCCCGCGCTGAGTTCATGAAGATGCTGGAGAAATATTTCGCTACATATCCTGATACACATCATTGCATCACCCTCACCTCGAAAGCTCATATCGTGGGGGACTTCCTGCTGAAGACCAACCGCCGTGATGTTCAAATTATGGGATATGATATGGTGGAGAAGAATGCAAAATGTCTGAGAGAAGGAAGCATCTCCTTCCTTATCGCACAGCATGCCTACATGCAGGGATATAACTGTGTGGAGACGCTCTTCCGGGCACTCGTTCTCAAGAAAAAGGTAACACCCGTGAACTATATGCCTATCGAGTTGCTGATGAAGGAGAACATCGACTTCTACCGCCGAACTCAATTATAGGAAGATAGTAGGAATTAATAGAATTTTATGTAATTATAAATATTAAAAAACATAACTACAGATGAAACAATCAAGCTTTATCAAAATTAACCCTGCCGACTCGGTAGTGGTTTGCTTGTGCCCTATGAAGAAGGGCGAGACCATCGAAGTAGATGGTAAGTCTATCACCCTCTTGCAGGATACTCCTGCCGGACACAAAGTGCTCATTAACGATGCACCTGAAGGAAAGGACATCATCAAGTACGGTTACCCTATCGGTCATGCTAAGAAAGATCTGAAACAGGGTGAGTGGGTCAACGAGAATAACCTCAAGACCAACCTTGCCGGCACTTTGGAATATACTTACAATCCTGTAGATGAGCAGTTGAACATCGAGAAGGAAGACCGCACCTTCCTGGGCTACGTGCGCAAGAATGGTGAGGTCGGTGTAAGAAACGAGATCTGGGTAGTTCCTACCGTAGGCTGCGTGAATGGCATAGCGGAAAAACTGGTAGAGCAACTCAAGGAGGAAACAAAATGCGAAGGCATTGATGCCATCCACGCTTGGCACCACAACTTCGGCTGTTCTCAGCTCTCTGGCGACCACGAGAATACCCGCAAGGTGCTTCGTGACATCTGTCTCCATCCAAATGCTGGTGCTGTGCTCGTTCTTTCACTCGGATGTGAGAACAATCAGCCTGACGAGTTCATGGAGATGCTCGGCGACTATGACAAGGATCGCATCAAGTTGCTCGTGACCCAGCAGGTGGAAGGCGACGAACTGGAAGTGGGTATGGATATGCTCTGGCAGCTCTACGACAAGGCTAAAACTGACAAGCGTCAGGAAGTTCCTGTCAGCAAGTTGCGCGTAGGTTTGAAGTGCGGTGGTTCTGACGGGTTCAGCGGTATTACTGCCAACCCATTGGTAGGTGAGTTCTCTGATTGGCTCGTTGCTCAGGGCGGTACTTCTATCCTTACTGAGGTACCAGAGATGTTCGGTGCAGAGACGATTCTCATGAACCGTTGTGAGAACAAGGAATTGTTCGATAAAACCGTTCACCTCATCAATGATTTCAAGGAATACTTCCTGAGTCATGGCGAACCTGTTGGCGAGAATCCTTCACCAGGCAACAAGGCGGGCGGTATCTCTACATTGGAAGATAAAGCTCTCGGTTGTACACAGAAGTGCGGTCGTGCACCAGTCAGCGGTGTATTGCAGTATGGTGACCGTCTGGAGACAAATGGCTTGAACCTCCTTTCAGCACCAGGCAACGACCTTGTGGCAGCCACAGCCTTGGCATCAGCAGGATGTCAGTTGGTTCTCTTCACCACCGGTCGCGGTACCCCATTCGGCACCTTCGTACCAACCATGAAGATTTCTACCAACAGCACCTTGGCAAAGAACAAGCCAAACTGGATTGACTTCAATGCCGGCGAGCTCGTAGAGGGCACAGAGATGAAAGATCTCGTACGCAAGTTCATCGACAAGATCATCTCCGTAGCCAGTGGAGAGGATGCTCGCAACGAGGAGAATGATTATCGCGAGATTTCCATCTTCAAAAATGGAGTAACACTTTAAAGAAGTGAAGAACGAAGAGTGTAGAGAGAAGAACCCTACACTCTTACTAAATATAAGAAAAATGAGTAATAAGAAAGGATTGTTGGCTTTATCGCCACTGATTTTATTGATAGCATTGATAGCCCTCTTTACGGGATATTCCGCAGAGGAAAGTCATAAGGATACGAGCCTGTCGCTCACCGTGGCATTCATGATTTCAAGCATCTATGCCGTAGCCATCTCGGGCGGTATGCCTATCAGAAAACGCATCGACACCTATAGTCGAGGGGCTGGAGCCAACAACCTCATGCTCATGCTATGGATATATGTGCTGGCTGGTGCATTCGCTGCATCGGCAAAGGCGATGGGAGCAGTAGATGCCACCGTCAACCTTGCCCTGAGCTTGTTGCCAGCCAGCATGATATTACCCGGTCTCTTCCTCGCTGCCTGCTTCATATCGCTCTCGATAGGCACCAGCGTGGGAACCATCGTAGCTCTCGTGCCCATCGCGGCAGGTCTCGCCCACTCTGTGGATGCTAACCTGGCACTGACCGTAGCCATCATCGTGGGTGGAGCCTACTTTGGCGACAACCTGTCTTTTATCTCTGATACAACGGTCGTAGCTACCCAGACACAAGGTTGCCAGATGAGTGACAAGTTTAGGGTAAATGCCCTCATCGTCATCCCTGCTGCCATCATCATCCTGATTATATATGGAATATTGGGCGCAGGAACCAAGGCACCGACCCATATCGATGCGGTACAATACATGAAGGTTCTACCTTATATAGTAGTACTCGTCACGGCTATTGCTGGCATGAATGTGATGGCAGTACTGACATTGGGTTCCATTCTCTGTGGCATCATCGGCATCATCGATGGCGGTTACGACATTTTCGGATGGTTTTCTGCCATGGGAAATGGCGTGATAGGAATGGGAGAACTCATCATCATCGCTATGATGGCTGGAGGTATGCTTGAGATCATCCGTGAAAACGGAGGCATCGACTTCATCATCTCCAAGATTACAGCTCATGTAAACAGCAAAAGAGGTGCCGAACTGTCTATCGCTGCCCTTGTCTCAATGGTGAATATCTGTACTGCCAACAATACGGTGGCGATTCTTACCGTGGGAAATATCTCTAAGAAGATAGGTGACAAGTTTGGGGTAGATAACCGCAAAGCAGCAAGCATACTTGATACCTTCTCCTGTACCATACAGGGATTGATACCATACGGCGTGCAGATGCTCTTGGCGGCAGGACTCTCAGGCCTCAGTCCGCTCGACATCATCCCTTACCTCTATTATCCAATGGCTATCGGCTTAGCAGCCCTATTTGCCATTCTCTTCAGATACCCAAGAAGATTCAGTTAAAGAATAAATAGGAAGTTCAGTTTCCGGGAAAAGGAAGAAAGAAAAAGGAGGAATGAAAGAAAGGAATAAAGGAAGGAATGATTAAATGAACAAGGAGGAAGAAGAATGAAAGAGAGGAAGGAATGAACAAGGAGGAGGAAGAATGAAAGAGAGGAAAATGAAAGGAAATAAGGATTTTTAAAATAAGAATCACGATGGACTTTTTACAGAGAAATCTTTTCACGAAATTGCGCTCGGAAAACTTCGGTACGCAGGAGGAACTGGAGGCGATGACCACCTTCAAGAAAAAGAAGATTGCGCAGATGATGAAAAACCTGAACAACGTACCTTCAGGGGAAGTGCTCATGCACAACAGTTTTCTCAACAGACGTTTGAACAAAATTCAAAAAGAGGAACCGCACGTCATTGATACGTCCATGGAAACTGTCTATCTGCTCCGACTGATCGTGAGCAATGCCAATGCCATGCTTTCTGGCGGCATCAGCATCAGAGGCATCATCCAACTGGGACAGTATCTGCGCACCAGAGGAGACAAGGTGGATTTCGTAAAACTCGACAATTGGCTCACCAAACTGCATCTGCAGAGAATGGCTCAACTGGAAGGAAGCGTGCTCATCACCTTCTTCAACTTTGAACAGGATGAAATCCCGTTTGTCAAGTTGGTAGAGAGAGGAGCCTATAAATTGACCCTTCGCTCACTATACTACAATATCAAGGACATGGAAGACATCAAGTTCCAGCAATCACAGGTAGGATTCGTGCATACTACAGGCGGTTCCATGCGCAAGAACCTGAGCCGAAGTATGAGATTCTTCGGATATGCACCAATAGAATCTGCCAGCAACTTCTTCAACGGTTTCTTTAGATCACTCTCTGAAATCGAAGAATAAAATATAAAATTTATATAAAAAAAGCGCACGCCTGACTCATATATCAGACGTTTTTCGTAACTTTGCACTTATGAAGCGTATTTTTATAGTAATCATAACAATAATCATGTCCCTCGGCATCCAGGCGCAAGTGCAATGCGAGGATACCTGTCAGCATGTACATGGCATCGACCTGAGCCACTATCAGGGCAATGTGTTCTGGGAAACTGTAGGTGATAACTCCAAAATGGCTTATGTATATCTCAAAGCCACGGAAGGAGCAACCAACGTGGACAGCAAATATAAACAAAACATAGACCTGGCTCATAGATATGGACTGAAAGTGGGTTCATATCATTTCTATCGTGCCCGTATTCCACAACAGACTCAGTTGGAAAACTTCATGGCACAATGCCGACCTGGCGATCAGGACCTGCTGCCGATGATAGACGTGGAAACCAAGAGCAACCTGCCTACAAAGGAATTTTGTGACTCGCTCTTCAAGTTCCTGCATCTCGTGGAGAAAGCCTACAAGCAGAAACCGCTCGTCTATACAGGTGCCAACTTCTACGACAACTACCTGCTCGGCAAGCTCAACAGTTACAAGATCATGATAGCCCAATACAGCAAGCGAGAGCCTGTGCTCCGTGATGGCAGGGATATTGAGATGTGGCAATATACCGGAAAGGGACGACTCAACGGCGTAAACGGATATGTAGATAAAAGCCGGTTTATGGGAAAACATAAGTTGAGAGAAATCAGATTCCGACACCGATAAAGGGGAATCAGAATCCGATAACGAGAAAGCAAGAATTATTTAGTAATATATAATATTTTGAAATAACATGGCAATTATAAAATGTCCAGAGTGCGGACATCAAATCAGTGACAAAGCACCCGTTTGCCCAAGTTGCGGCGTAGAAATAGCAGGCAAGGTTATCAAATGCCCTAACTGCGGAGAGGTTTACTTCAAAGTTCAGGAGATGTGTCCTAACTGCCATCGACCTACTTATCAGGCTCAAGTGCCACCCGTTACAGACCCAAAGCCTGTAACTCCACCTATACCTCCTGTACCACCGACAACTCCTGCGGCACCAGCTTCACCGGTTTCTCCTACTCCATCAGCAACTCCAACTGCTCCGGCAACACCTCGCCCTACAGCAGAGGGATCCAAGCAAGATGCAGAGGGAAAGGAAAAGCCAAAACAGAAGAAGCCAGGTCTGGTCTTCATCATATCAGCCATCTTCTCTATTCTGGTATGCGGCATTTTCTATTATTTCTACGACAGTGCCAACAAGAACAAGGAACAGGAGGCTTACGAATATGCAATGCAGAGCTCTGACCCGATGGTACTCAAAAGTTACCTGGATACATACAAGGATGCAGATGAAGCTCACCGCGATTCTATCACTGCACATCTCAACATGCTGCAACAGGTAGATCAGGACTGGACCAATGCCCTCGTCAGTGATTCCAAAGAAGCTCTGGAGGCATACCTGCAGAAATATCCAAACACACCGCATAAGAACGAGATTTGGAATAAGATAGACTCCATTGACTGGCAGTTAGCCCAGAGAGACAACTCGGTGGATGCTTATCAGGCATACCTGGATGCACATGCCGACGGTGCTCATATCGAAGAGGCTGAGATTGCCATGAAGAAAATCAAGAGCAGTGAGGTACAGCCAGAAGAGAAGCAGATGGTAAGCGGTCTCTTCCGACAGTTCTTCCAGAGCATCAACTCACGCAATGAGGATGGTCTGACGGCAACTTGCGAGGATATCCTCTCTTCGCTGCTCGGCAAGGCTTCTGCCACCAAGTCAGATGTGGCTACTTTCATGCACAAACTCTACAAGGAAGATGTAAGCAATATGAACTGGCACCTCAACAACGACTACCAGATCAAGAAACGCGAGGTAGGCGATCAGGAATATGAATTCCAGGTACAGTTCTCTGCTCGTCAGGACATCGACAAGACCGATGGCAGCAAGGTAGAGAACAAATTCAAGATCAAAGCTACCGTTTCGCCAGACGGAAAGGTTTCTGCTTTCAACATGGCGAAGGTTAACGCAGAATAATTTTCAGGTATGAAAGGTAAGAAGATAACAGGTTAAACTCAAAAACAAAAAAACTCCGATGTGATTGATATCCATCGGAGTTTTACTTTTTAACAACAAAATGTTATATTGCAACCTATTACCTTATTTTGCTTCTTTCATTTCTTTCAGCAATTCCTTCTGACGCTCGGTGAGTCCCGTAGGAAGTTTCACATTATAGGTGATAATCAGGTCACCGAATGTGCCGTCGCCTCGGTCATAACCCTTGCCACGAACACGAACCTTCGTACCATTCTGCGTCTCTGGTTTGATCTTCAGTTTGATCTTTGAGCCATTGCTCAATTTCACAATACCTTCACCGCCCAACAAGGCAGTGTACATATCGATATTCACATTCATGTTCATCTCACCAGTACTATGACGGGCATTACCACCACATCCGCCGTTGCAACCACCAGCACCGAAATCAGCCCCAGCGTTTCCGCCAAAGCCACCGAACCCACCAAAACCTCCAGCACCACCAGCGCTACGGCCACGACCACCGAAGAGATTTTCGAAGAAGCTGCTGAAACCGCTGCCTCCCGAACCGAAATTACTGAAATCGAAGCCCTCAAACGGATTGCCGCCACCAGCACCACCGCCGAAGCCTCCAAATCCACCGCCAGCCTGTTCATAAGCCTGCGCATTCTTCCACTGTTCGCCATACTGATCATATTTGGCGCGCTTATCAGGATCGGAGATGACATCATAGGCTTCATTCAAAGCCTGGAATTTTGCCTTCGCCTTCGGATCGTTAGGATGCAAGTCGGGATGGAACTGCTTTGCGCGTTTACGATAAGCAGCTCTGACATCCTTCTGAGGGATATTCTTATCCACACCGAGAATCTTATAATAATCTACAAATGCCATAATTACAATTCCTCCATTTTTAAAGTTTTTAGCAATTATCCTACAAAAAGTATGCCGTATTCATTTCTTTTTTGTAATTTTGCATCCAAATGGGAAATTTTCATGTGGACTGACAGAAATAATGACCCATCTGTCAGAAACAGTGACATACCCATTCACTGATACTTGATTTACAGAAATTAATAAATTCTTTCAGTTATGAAACAATTAATGGCTGCGCTACTGATGGCGCTAACTCTTAATCCAAATGCAATCATGGCTAAACAAAGAACTGTCAAGCTAAGAGTAATAGAAACCAGTGACGTACACGGTTCCTTCTTCCCTTACGATTTCATCAACCGCAAGCCGAAGGCTGGTTCGCTCGCTCGTGTTTCTTCATACGTGGATTCTCTCCGCCAAACCTACAAGGATAATCTCATCCTGCTGGAAAACGGAGATATCCTGCAGGGACAACCTACCTGCTACTATTATAATTATATCGCTACGAAGGAAAGAAACGTGGCAGCAGATGTGGTAAACTACTTGAAGTATGACGCACAAACCTTTGGTAATCACGACGTTGAGACCGGTCATGCGGTTTACGACAAGTGGATCAAGGAACTCAACTGTCCTGTGATCGGTGCCAATATCATCGACACCAAGACCCAGGCTCCTTACGTGAAACCTTATATCATCCTCAACCGTGAGGGTGTGAAGATTGCCGTCCTGGGCATGATTACTCCTGCCATCCCTAACTGGTTGGCAGAAAACCTCTGGAGCGGTCTCCGCTTTGAGAACATGGTGACTTCTGCCAAGTACTGGATGAAGCAGTTGCAGGAGAAGGAAGACCCGGATGTTGTGATCGGTCTCTTCCATAGCGGTTGGGACGGCGGCATCAAGACCGAGGAATACGAGGAAGATGCAGCACAGAAGGTGGCACAGGAGGTTCCGGGATTCGACCTGGTACTCTTCGGACACGACCATACCCGCCATTGCAAGACCATCACCAATAATGAGGGCAAGCAAGTGGTTTGTCTCGACCCTGCCAACAATGCCATCAGCGTGGCAGATGCAGAAATCACCATCACCATCGATGAGCATACCATCAACAACAAGACGGCGCATATCCTGCAGAACAAGCAGGTGCATGGCAAGATAGCAGACGTGACAGACTGTCCTATCGATGAGAAATTCATGGCAGCCTTCAAGCCTCAGATGGAAGCGGTAGATAAGTATGTCAACAAGGAAATCGGAACTTTCAAGAACGCCATCTACAGTCGTGAGGCATTCTTCGGCGACTGCGCTTTCAATGATTTCATCCTCAACCTGATGCTCCAGATTACCAAGGCCGACATCGCTTTCAATGCTCCGCTGCAGATGAATGCTGTCATTGAGGAGGGACCTATCCGTGTCAGCGATATGTTCAATCTCTATAAATATGAGAACGGACTCTATACCATGCGCCTCACCGGTGAAGAGATACGCAAGCATCTGGAAATGAGCTACGACCTCTGGGTTAACACCATGAAGAGTCCTGACGACCATCTCCTGCTGCTGGATGAAAAGACTTTCGGCGACCAGCAACGACTCGGTTTCAAGAACTTCTCTTTCAATTTCGACAGTGCTGCGGGCATCGACTACGAAGTGGATGTCACCAAGCCAGACGGAGAGAAGGTGAAGATCCTGCGCATGAGCAACGGACAACCTTTCGATGAGAAGAAATTCTACAATGTGGCAGTGAACAGTTATCGCGGCAATGGCGGTGGTGAACTCCTGACCAAGGGTGCCGGTATTCCAAAGGAAGAACTGGAGAAGCGCATCGTATATCGCAGTGAGAAAGACCAGCGTTTCTATCTCATGGAGGAGATTTCACGTATGGGCGAAATTGAGGCAAAGGCTAACGGCAACTGGAAATTTGTGCCAGAGAATTGGGTGAAGCCTGCCGCAGAAAGAGACTATCAACTTTTATTCGGTAAGAAAAAATGAAATATTGGTTTATATTCTGCAAGACGGATATCGTCTTGGAAAAGAGAGAAGACGGAACCTACACGATTCCATGCAGTGAGGAGTGCCCGATAGAAACGAAGCCCTGGACACATATCCTCAACATTACTCCGATGGAGGATGGTACGGAGGTGAAAACGTTCACTATTCCTGAACCTATCACAGACAATCCGAAATACGAGATGTGCGGCCTCCGTCCCAGTTTCTACAAACTCTCTCCGGCACTCTACCAGAAGGCTGGCAAGTGTCAGGAATTGAACTACTGGGACCAGAATACCCACTTCTGCGGTGTCTGCGGTGCGCCTATGGAGATGGCAACAGACATCAGTAAGAAATGTACCAACTGCGGCAAACAAGTTTGGCCTTCCCTCGCCACAGCCATCATCGTACTCATCCACAAGGGCGATGAGGTGCTTCTTGTTCATGCCCGCAACTTCAAAGGTAATTTCGACAGTCTCGTAGCGGGATTCGTAGAGACTGGTGAGAGCCTGGAGGAAGCCGTTCACCGCGAGGTGATGGAGGAAACTGGACTCACCATTACCAATATCAAATACTTCGGTTCCCAGCCGTGGCCTTATCCGAGCGGACTGATGATTGGTTTTACAGCCGATTACGTAGATGGGGAGATTCATCTTCAGAAAGAAGAACTCTCCCGCGGAAGATGGTTCAGGAAAGACAACCTCCCTATCCTCCCTGAGAAACTTTCCATCGCCAGAAAGCTCATTGATGCCTGGTTGGAGGAAAAATAATTCATTAACGGTAAAACATGTAGGTGTATGTCAACGAATAAAGAGAAACTCTGGAATGCAAACTATGTGAAGGTGATGACAACCAATTTCCTGTTGTACTTTGCCTTCTACCTTCTTACTCCCCTGCTCCCACTCTATCTGAGCGAGACTTTCGGAGCAACGAAGGATACCATTGGAATCGTACTGAGCGGCTATACCGTGGCAGCTCTCATCATCCGACCATTCAGTGGCTATGTAGTCGATAGTTTCTCCCGCAAGAAGGTGCTCATGTTCTGTTTGTCGGGCTTTGCCATCTTCTTTGCCGGTTATATCGCCGCTGGCACCATCCTCATGTTTGCCATTTGCCGCACCCTTCATGGCGGTCCTTTCGGTGCAGTCACAGTAGCCAACAGTACCTGTGCCATCGATGTACTCCCTTCGAGTCGCCGCAATGAAGGTATCGGTCTCTATGGATTGAGCAATAACTTCGCCATGGCTATTGCTCCATCCATAGGAATTTATCTCCACGATTTCGTGGGGAGCTACATGGTTCTTTTCTGGATAGCCTTTTTAGTGGCTTTAGCCTCAGTGGTTATCGCAGGAACCATCCGCTTGCCAGAGAAGGAAATCATCAAGAACAAGGAGAAACTCTCTTTCGACCGTTTCTTCCTGACCCGTGCCTGGTTGCTCGCCATCAATATCGCCATGTTTGGTTTCTGTTGGGGAGTACTCAGCAACTACCTTGCCATCTACAGCAAGGAGGAATTGGGCATTACGGGAGGAACTGGCACCTATTTTGCCATTCTTTCCATCGGTCTCTTCACTTCCCGTCTGCAAGGTCGTAAGGCATTGAGCCAAGGCAAGTTAACTCAGAATGCAGCCGAAGGTATGTGCATTTCTCTGGTGGGATTCCTTCTCTTCGTAGGCGTTCATCATCCGATAGCTTATTATCTCTCTGCTGCCCTCATCGGACTGGGCAATGGACACCTCTACCCTGCTTTCCTCAACATGTTTATCAATGTAGCCCGCCATGACCAGCGAGGTACTGCCAACAGTAGTATTCTTACCGGTTGGGATTTAGGTTTCGGTATCGGTTGTCTTTTAGGAGGCATTGTGGCAGAACATTTTAGTTACAATACAACTTTCTGGATGGTAGCGATAGAAAATGCTGCCAGTGTTGCCCTCTTTTTCCTCGCTTCCAAGAAATTCTTTGAGAAAAGAAGAAGAATGGAATAGAAAACCGAAAATTTAGAAAAAAAATAAATATATTTCTAAATTAATTCAAGTTTCGCAAATTCAGAAGTTAAAGGAGTTAAAGGAGTTATCACTCCCTATGGTCGCTGAGGAGTTAAGACAATAGTCTTTTTGACGTAGTTTTTTAAGCAACAAGACATACGTCTTAACTTTCTTAACTCCTTTAACTTCCTTATATACGAAAGTTCAGTGACTTTATATATTCCTTCAAAGATATGATTAACAATTTGGGATAAAATCTGGAAAGAATAAAATAAAAGTGGGTACAGAGATAAAAAAATCGCTTCTTTCGAGTCTTTTCGAAAGAAGCGATTTTTTGTTATCATTTAAACGATTTTTTATCCTTTAGATGTGGCATCATTTAGAATGGAAGATCGTCTGCACTACCACCAGCATTGGCATCAGCAGCAGGAGCCGCATTCTGAGCTGGAGGGAATGGAGCAGTTGCACCACCAGCTGGAGCAGCAGGAGCACCCATTGGAGGGAATGGAGCTGCACCAGGCTGAACACCACCCATCATGCCAACTGCATTAGGATCTACCTTCACTACATTCCAGGCACGTACATTGTTAAACCAACGACCATTATATTCATGAGCATCAATGTCGAATGAAACATTAATCTCCTCACCACTCTGTATGTTGAACTGAGCCAGACGGTCAGCGCCAAATACGTCAAACACTAATTTCTTAGGATATTGCTCGTGAGTCTCGATGACAAACGACTGCGACTTCCACTCGCCTCTTGCAGAGACACCGCTTCTTTCAGGCAAAACGGCAATGACCTTTCCTTGTAATTCCATATATTTCTCGATTAATATTTTGTTTCAAAAACGAAGAAAGTTACCTTTCAGTTTGCGAAATTACTAAAAATAGTTCAAAAACTAAAACATTTCTCTGTTTTTTTTGCCTATAACCGATATTTTTTGTATTTTTGTGCCCATATTACAGCTTTTAGGAAACAACAAGTTGCCTACTGGCTCGTCATATAACAGAACAATAGATTAATAACAACAATATCAGTAACAGATAATATTTAAAATACAAAATACTCATGAGATTTACATTATCCAGTACTGCGTTGAGCAATAAGCTCAACATGCTTGCCAAGGTCATCGGTGGAAAGAACTCTCTGCCTATCCTTGACTGTTTCTTATTCCAAGTAGCCGGAGGCGAGATGACCATCACAGCCAGCGACAGTGACAATATTCTCAAGACTACCATCGAACTCACAGAGTGCGACGGTGAAGGAGAATTCTGTATCCCTAACAAGGTTATCCTCGAATCTCTCAAGGAACTCCCTGAGCAGCCACTCGATTTCGATATCGATACTGAGGGCACCTTGGCTATCAAGATCTTATACCAGAATGGTCTCTATAACTTTACAGCGCAAAGTGCTGATGAATATCCTCGCACACAGAGCGTTAACGATGCTGCACATACAGTAGCCATCGACGCAGCTGTGCTCATCGACAATATCACCCGTACCCTCTTTGCTACTGCCAACGACCAGTTGCGCCCTGTGATGAATGGTATCTACTTCGATTTGACACCAGAATCACTCAATATCGTAGCCAGTGACGGACATAAGTTGGTACGCAACAAGAATTTCACTATCAAGAGCGATACTCCTGCTGCTTTCGATCTTCCAAAGAAGCCAGCTACACTCCTGAAGAACATCCTCTCACGCGAAGAAGGTGACATAACCATCAAGTTTGATGAGAAGAGTGCAGAGATTCTCTTTACAGACGGCAGTTTGAGATGTATTCTCTACGAGGGAAAATACCCAAGCTACAACTCTGTGATTCCAAATAACCCTAACGAGGTGACTGTAGATCGCCGTGCCCTGATCAGTGCCTTGCGCCGTGTCATGCCATTCGCCAGCGAAAGCAGCCAGTTGGTTCGCCTCAAGATAGACAACAACCATATGGAGGTTTCATCAGAGGATGTAGATTTCGCTACATCAGCCAAGGAACAGCTCGTATGCGAGTCAAACAATACCAACATGAGCATCGGTTTCAAGGGCAGCAGTTTGCAGGAGATTCTCAACAACCTCAGCAGCGAGCAGGTAATTATCCAACTTGCAGACCCAAGTCGTGCCGGTATTATCGTTCCAGCCGAACAGCCTGAAAACGAAGATGTCCTCATGCTGCTCATGCCTATGTTGCTCAACGACTAATCACGCAGAGAAAGGAAAAGAAAGAAAATGAAACTGAATCTTAAGAAACCATTGATCATCTTTGATTTGGAGACTACGGGTCTCGACTTCATCAAAGACCGTATCATACAGATGTCATATATTAAGGTCAGTCCAGACGGCACGGAGGTTCGAAAGAACCTCTTTGTCAATCCGGGAAGACCAATTCCACAAGAGGTGGTAGAACTGACTGGTATCAGCGATGAGGACGTGAAAGACGCGCCTACCTTCAAGCAGTTGGCTGCCACACTCGAACAGGAATTTACCGGTTGCGACTTTGCCGGTTACAACTCCAACCATTTTGATGTTCCTATGCTCGCAGAAGAGTTCCTCCGTGCAGGCATCGACTTCGACTTCAACAAGTGCCGCCTCATCGACGCACAGACTATCTTCATGAAGATGGAGCGACGCAACTTAGCTGCAGCCTATAAGTTCTATTGCGGCAGAAAGATGGAGGAAGACTTCGAGGCTCACCGTGCCGATCAGGATACAGAGGCTACCTACCGTGTGCTCATGGGTGAATTGGACAGATATGCTCCAGGCGTACAAGAAGAACCGGACCGTGTACTCAACAATGACATGGATGAGCTTGCAGCATTCTCTAAGCAGAAGGACAACGTGGATTTCGCCGGACGCATCATCTGGAAAGAAGTAGTGGATGCCAACGGAAAAGCAGTGCTCGACGAGAAAGGTGAACCACTCAAGCACGAGGTGTTCAACTTCGGTAAGTACAAAGGTTGGGATGTGGCAGAAATCCTTTCCAAAGACCCAGGCTATTACACCTGGATATTAGGAAGCGAATTTACCAACAACACCAAGCAGGTACTCACCCGCATCCGTCTCCGTGAGTACAATAAACGAATGGGAAAGTAATTTCTTCTAATCACAGATTATGTTAAAAGGAAAGAAAATCGTATTGGGCATCACAGGCTCGATTGCAGCCTATAAAGCCTGCCTGATTATACGAGGATTCATCAAGCGGGGCGCTGAGGTTCAGGTGGTCATCACTCCTGCCGGAAAGGAGTTTATTACCCCTATCACCCTCTCTGCCCTCACTCATAAACCCGTGGTAAGCGAGTTCTTCTCTCAGCGCGACGGCACCTGGAACTCTCATGTAGATCTCGGTCTCTGGGCAGACGCAATGGTCATCGCTCCTTGTACGGCTTCTACCATGGGAAAGATGGCAAACGGTATCGCTGACAATATGCTGATTACCACCTATCTCTCCATGAAGGCTCCTGTATTCCTGGCTCCTGCCATGGATCTCGATATGTATAAGCATCCTTCTACGCAAGCCAACATGGCAAGACTGAAGGAATACGGCAATATCATCATCGAACCGGCTTCAGGATTCCTTGCCAGCGGATTGGAGGGTAAAGGACGTATGGAAGAACCTGAGGTCATCGTGGATTACATCGACCAGTATTTCGACCTGCTGGACGGAATGAAGGATGGAAACAAGGAAGGCATGAAGGACTGTATCAAGGGAAAGGATCTGATGGGGAAACGTATCCTTATCACAGCCGGACCTACCTATGAGAAGATAGATCCTGTGCGCTTTATCGGCAACTATTCTTCTGGCAAAATGGGATTTGCCTTGGCTGAGGAATGCCGACAGAGAGGGGCTGACGTAACCCTCGTTGCCGGACCAGTATCACTCTCCTGTCATGAGGATATCCACCGCATCGACGTGGAGAGCTGTGAGGAGATGTATCAGGCTGCCACGAAGGCTTTTGAAGGAAAGACCGATGGAAACTCAACGGGCAGCAAGATGGATGCAGCTATTCTTTGTGCCGCAGTGGCTGATTTCAAACCTACAGAGGTGGCAGACAGGAAGATCAAGCGCGAAAAGGACGACTTAATCCTTCGCCTGGAACCCACCCACGACATCGCTGCCGCATTGGGACAGATGAAACAGGAAGACCAGCACATCGTAGCCTTCGCACTGGAAACCAATGATGAGGAAACGAATGCAGAGAAGAAGCGTATCAAGAAAAACGCAGACTTCATCGTGCTCAATTCCACCCGCAACCCAGGCACCACCTTCCGGACAGACGAAAATCAAATCACGATTATTTCTGAAAAGGGTAAGATAGAATATGAGAAAAAGCCAAAGACAGAAGTGGCTGCCGACATCATCGATGAATTGGCTAAGCTCTTCTAATATGAAAGGCTTCTGCCTTCAGATACTGATGATAGGATGCACCCTGCTTGTTAGTGGTGCATCCTATATTCATGCGCAGGAACTGCAAGCGAAGATTACCATCAACCATGCTCAGATTTCGGGCACGGACAACGCTGTTTTCGACAACCTGCAGCAGACGTTGGAGAGATTCGTCAACGAGCGACAATGGACACATCTGCAATTCCAGAAGAACGAGCGCATCAACTGCAACTTCAATCTGACGGTGAGCAAGTATGACAAGAGCCAAGGTCTCTTTACCTGCAAGGCACTCATACAGGCCAACCGCCCCGTCTATAACTCCGCCTACACCACTACTATATATAATAATGTGGACGAGAACTTCATCTTCAAGTTTGCAGAGTTCGACCAGATTGAATTCAATGAGGAAACACTCGACAACCAGTTGACTGCCCTCTTCGCCTACTACGCTTATCTCATCATCGGTCTGGATCTCGACACCTTCTCCCCGATGGGAGGAGAAGACATCCTGCAGCGCTGCATGAACCTCACCAACAATGCCCAGAACCTCGACTTCCCGGGATGGAAAGCTTTCGACAACAACCGAAACCGCTATGCCATCATCGCCGACTATCTGGATGGAGGTATGAAACCATTCCGCCAACTCCAATACGATTATTACAGAAAGGGACTTGACGAGATGGCAAACAATGCAGAACGAGGACGTACAGAAATCACGACCACTCTGGAGGAGAACCTGAAGAAGGCAAGGGAAAATAAGCCGCTCAGTCTCCTGCCACAGATATGGACGGACTACAAGAAAGACGAGCTCGCCAATATCTACAAGGGAAAGGGAACTCAGAAAGAGAAGGAAAGTATCTATGACCTCCTCTTCTCCATCAATCCTACACAGAACAATTCGTGGGACAAAATCAAGCAATAATGATGCTCAAACAATTATATATCAAGAATTTCACGCTCATCGACGAACTCAATATCCAGATGCACCCAGGCTTCTCTGTCATCACGGGTGAAACAGGTGCAGGAAAGAGTATCATCCTCGGAGCCATCGGTCTGTTGTTAGGCAACCGTGCTGACAGCAAGTCTATCAAGGCTGGCAGAGATCGTTGCGTCATCGAGGCACACTTCGATCTGTCTAAATATGATATGCAACAGTTCTTCACCGACAATGACATCGATGAAGATTTGTCGGATACCATCATCCGCCGTGAGTTGACGGCAGCAGGGAAAAGCCGTGCTTTCATCAATGATACACCGGTATCGCTGACCAAGATGAGGGAACTGGGGGAACAACTCGTCGATATACATTCGCAGCACCAGAATCTCCTGTTGCAGAAGGAAGACTTCCAGCTCAATGTGGTGGATATTATTGCACAGGACGAGAAACAGCGGAAGAATTATGAGGCTGCGTACAATCAATATAAACAAGCCAACCAGAAACTGAACGCTCTGAAGGCTGAAATCGAAAAGAACAGGGAGAACGAGGACTTCCTCCGATTCCAGTTTAAGGAACTCGATGAGGCACAACTGCAGAACGGAGAGCAGGAAGAACTGGAACAGGAATATGAGATGCTCAGTCATTCCGAAGATATCAAGACGGCACTCTATCAGGCAGACAACCATCTGTCGGGAGATGACGGCAATATCATCGAAAGACTGAAACAGACATCAGAGCAACTCGCTAATATCAAGGATGTTTATCCCGAAGTAACCGAACTGTTGGAGCGCATCAATTCCAGTTATATCGAACTGAAAGATATTGCCCAGGAAGTAAACGGACTGACCGATCATGTAGAATTTGACCCTGCCCGTCTGGAGACCATCAATGAACGACTGGACAAACTCAACTCACTGCAGCAGAAATTCCACGTCAGAGACTTGGGAGAACTGATAGAAACCTACCATCAGCTCAAGGAACAGCTTTCACACATCGACCATAGCGACGAAGATGTGGAAGCCTTGGAACAGGAAGTGACCCAATTGTTAGAGAAAGCACAGAAACAGGCAAAGGAATTGACCGCTATCCGTACGAAGGCTGCCAAAAAAGTAGAGGAGGAAATGAAGCAGCGCCTCATCCCGCTGGGCATTCCAAACGTAAGATTCAGCATCAGTCTGACAGAGAAACCGCTCAGCCACGATGGTGGAGACAAGGTAAGTTTCCTCTTCAGTGCCAACAAGAGCACCCCACTCCAACCTGTTACCCAGGTAGCATCAGGAGGAGAGATTGCCCGTGTAATGCTCTCGCTGAAGGCTATGATCAGCGGAGCCGTGAAACTCCCAACCATCATCTTTGACGAGATAGATACTGGAGTAAGCGGCAAGATAGCAGAGAAGATGGCACAGATCATGGTAGAGATGGGCAACCACGAACGACAGGTTCTTTCCATTACCCACCTGCCACAGATAGCAGCCATGGGCAGTCACCACTACAAGGTGAGCAAGGAAGAAACCGACAACGGAACTATCAGTCGCATGACGGAACTATCACAACAGGAACGTGTACAGGAAATCGCCCAGATGCTCAGTGGAAGTGATGTCAGCGAGGCGGCACTCGCTAATGCCAAGGAATTATTAAGAATATGAAAAGAATATATATAACTATGATAGGATGGATGGTCGGAGCATCATCTCTCCTTGCACAGCCAGGTTCTGTGCAGAAGGTAGCCAAGAGTGTCTTCTCACTCACCACCTTCAACAAAGATGGAGGCATCATCGCTTCTACCCAGGGCGTCTTCATCGACAACAAGGGCACTGCCATCAGTACCTTCAAGCCATTTATCGGCGCTACCAAGGCAACCGTAGTAGATGCCAATGGCAAATCGATGGAAGTAGATGCCATCATGGGTGCAGACGAGTTGTATGATATGGCTAAATTCAGAGTCATCGGCAATACCAATGCTGCACCGATTGCAAGCAAGGCTTCAGAAGCTGGCAACAAGGTATGGCTGGTTCCCTACTCCATCAAAAAGCCACAATACCAGCAAGAGGATATCAGTAGCGTAGAGCAGTTTAACACCTCCTACAACTACTATATTTTCAGCAATACCGCACCAGAGAATGCCATAGGTTGCCCATTTGTCAATAAAGACGGACAGGTAATCGGACTTATGCACTCCAATGGTACGGTTACGGCCATCGATGCCAACTATGGCAAACAACTGCATGTAACCGGTCTCTCCACCCTGGACGCAGCCCTTCGAGAAAGCGGCATCCGCACCGCCTTGCCAGACAAGGAGGAAGATGCCATCACGATGATGACGCTGAGCAAGGGACAGAAATCGGCTGATGACAACATGAAATATGCAGACGAGTTTATAGGAAAGTTCCCTACATCCTCATTCGGTTATAAGGAAAAGGCAGCCTTGTTGGTCAACAAACAGCAATTTGAGGAGGCAGAGAAAGTGATGCAGGAAAGCATCAAGAAATGCAGCAAGAAGAATGAGGCTCACGGCGATTTTGCTGACCTTATCTATCAGAAGGTAGCATACGTAGGCGATTCCATCTACCCTGCTTGGAATGCAGACAAGGCTTTGCAGGAAGCACAGAAAGCCTATAGTATCAAGGCTGAGCCGCTTTACAAGCACCAGGAGGGTAAAATCAACTACCTGAAAAAGGACTATCAGAAGGCATACGACCTGTTTATGGAACTGACCAAGACACCGATGAACAGTGGCGAGATATGGTATGAGGCAGCTCAAGCTAAAAGTCAGCTGAAAGCACCATACGATGAGTTGAAAGTACTTCTGGACAGTGCCGTATCAGTAGGAGTTCGCACCAAGATGGCAGCCCCTTATTATCTGGCACGTGCCAATTTCCTTGATGCCCAGGGCAAGACCAGAGAAGCATTGGCAGACTATAATATGTATGACAGCATAGCTCGTCCGATAGCCCCTACCTTCTTCTATGCCCGATACAAATGCGAGATGAAGTTGCGCCAATGGCAGCAGGCATTGTTGGACATCGCCCGCACCTGTTATCTCAATCCGAACGAACCAACCTATTTTGCAGAATGGGCAAGTCTCGATCTCCGCGTGAAGAGATATGATGAGGGAATCAGTGCTGCAGAAGCCTGTATCAGACTGGCACCGGAATACGCTGATGGTTATCTTCTCCTCGGTATTCTGCAAGCAGAGAAAGGCAAGAAAGAGGAAGCCAAAGGTAATCTGCTGAAAGCTAAGGAGCTGGGTGATACCAGAGTGGATGAATATCTGAAGAAATACAAATTGAATTAAAGTTTAGGTTTCATTTATAGTAGGCGTACTGTTCTCGTGATGGGAACATACGCCTTTTATTTTATTCCCCAAATGCCTTTGCACTCAGATTTGCGTAAGTATGGGCAAAATAATACATAATTAATAAAAAAACAAAGGAAATATCAAGGGAAGAACCTAAAGGAAAATTCTATGGATAAAGATATAAATTCTATTAACAATTAAAACGAAAGGAGCAAAATGATAGCACTTGCTGACTGCAATAATTTCTACTGCTCATGCGAGCGGGTTTTCCGCCCTGACCTGGTGGGCAAGCCGGTGGTTGTACTGAGCAACAACGACGGCTGCATCATCGCCCGTTCGGAAGAAGCCAAGGCTCTTGGCTACAAGATGGGCGATCCTTTCTACCAGATGAAGGAAAAGTTGGAGGCTGAGGGCGTAGCGATATTTTCGAGCAACTACACTCTCTATGGTTCACTGTCCAACAGAGTGATGTCAATGCTCTCTCATTACTCTCCCCAACTCGACCAATACTCCATCGACGAGAGTTTCTTCGAAGTGGACAAATCCATTGCCGCTGCCTTCTTTCAGGAAAATCAATCCTCCGAAAAAACGGATTCCCTGCTCCACCGTTACGACGCAAGAATCTCATCCGACCTACTCCGGGCAGTGGGCATTCCCATCTCCATCGGCATCGCTGAAACCAAGACGCAGGCCAAAATCGCTTCAAAATTCGCCAAGAAATACAAGGGCTATCAGGGCTGCTGCCTCATTGATACCGAGGAGCGCAGACACAAGGCACTGTCGCTTTTCCCTATAGAAGACGTATGGGGAATCGGCCGAAAGATAGCCCGCAAACTCGACTATATGGGAATCAGAACCGCAGCTCAACTGGCCGAACAGAAAGAGAGTTGGGTGCGCTGTCATTTCAATATCACCACCATGAGAACCTGGAAGGAACTGAACGGCGAAAACAGCATCAGCATCGAGGAACTACCCCAGAAGAAAAGTATCTGCACGAGCAGGAGCTTTGCCGACGAGGGCATTAGCGACAAGAATGTAATGGAGGAGGCCGTGGCCAATTTTGCCGTACGCTGCACAGAGAAGTTACGCAGACAAGGCAGTGTATGTCAGGGTGTTACCGTATTTGCTTGGACCTCTCGTTTCAACGATCATGTGCCGGAATATACCATCCACGACTCGCTCGTACTGCCCATCGCCACAGATGCTCAAGACGAGATAGTAGGAGCAGCGCTCACCATCCTACGCGCCCGCTATCCAAAATCTGTGTCCGACCGTCCCGACCTGTCGTTCCGCTTCAAGAAGGCAGGCGTGATACTCTGGCAGATATCCCCCTCCACGCCACGTGAGCAGGACCTCTTCGACCCCATCAACCGTGAGCGCCAGAAGGCACTGATGGCAGCCATCGATGCCATCAACCACAAGAACGGATACGGAACCATCCGACAAGCCATTCAGGGAACAGACTGCCGTTTCGACCTAAAGCGTGAATACATGTCGAAACATTTCACCACAGATATTAGCGACATACTGGAAGTGAAATGTTGAGAATATTATCCATAAAAAAGGTTGAGAGAAAGGTTGAGAAAAAAGGTAGAAAGACTCCTTCAAAAACAACTTTTTTTGAAAAAAGAATAAGCAAAAGAAGAAAGGAAAACAAAACAGATATTAATAATAAAGAATAGAAGAAACAGAATGAAAGAAAAAATAAAACTAACTATACATCCCGCAGAAATCGGAGAAAAGATGGCCATTCCGATGGCTGAACAGAGTGTAAAGGCAGGATTTCCTTCGCCTGCACAAGACTATATGGAGGGAGAAATAGATCTCAATGATGTGCTCGTGAAACACAGGGAAGCTACATTCTACGTGAGAATTTCGGGCGATAGTATGAGGGATGCTGGCATCCTTGACGGAGATCTGGCCGTGGTGGACAGACAGATAGAACCCGGTAATGGCAACTTCGTGATTGCATTCGTGGACGGAGAATTCACCATCAAGCAGTTCAAGATGGACGAAAGCGGAAACTTCGGCTGGCTCGTGCCGTGGAATAACGACTACTCACCCATTAGAGTGGACGAAAACAACCGCTTTATGATATGGGGCGTCGTCACTTATGTGATTCACAGATTCTGTAAGGAATAAAATTTCAAAAAAGGAGGAATCTACCCTTCCCACCTCATGAAGGCTATCGGACAACCGAAGCCTTCAGGATAATAATATCTTCAAGAGGGCGGTCGTTATTACCCTTGTCTGTGGCCACATTCTGGATTTTATCCACCACATCCATACCCTCAAGTACTTCCCCGAAAACGGTATAGCCGCCATCGAGATGAGGCACACCGCCGTATTTCACATACCCGTCAATCACCTGCTTATTAGGCAGCACATAGGCCTTCTCCTCTCTGGCCTCCTTCTCTATCAGATATTCTATTTGTCGGCGCGAGAAATTCCTACCCCAAGTAATATAGAAATCACAGGGAGCTGAAGCAAACTTTGGATTCTCCTCATCTCCCTCGCGTGCAGCACAGAGCTGACCTCGCTTATGGTAATATTTCGGATAGCGGATTTCTGCAGGAACGGCATAAGCTGTATCAAAAACCTCCTTTTTCAGAGGATCCACCTTTCGGGTAGCCGGATCACCAGCTTGCACCATAAAATTCTTGATGACACGATGGAAGATACAGCCATTATAATAGCCACACTTCACCCACTTCAGAAAATTGTCGCGATGCAGAGGCGTATCATTATAGAGCGCAATGCGGATATTGCCCATCGTAGTTTCCAACAAGACTTCCGGACAGGTAGGGTCCTGATGCACTCCAGCCGTATCAACACCCTCCACGGCAATGCCCTTTAAGACTGTCACTTCCTTGGCATTCATATAATCCTGAGCATAGCTTTGCTGCCCGAAAAGAGCAAGTGCTATGCTCGCCATCACCATTTTCATATTCATATTTAATGTCATATTTTCTTCCTAATTATAACAAGATTGATTTTTCAAATTTTCAAAGATTAAGACCTACTTCACAGTAATATGAAAACAGCCCTGATTCACCTCATATTTCACAAGACAGCGACCACGCTCACGGAAGTCGCGCAGCACCTCGCTGAGCACCCATTTCAGAGAGTCGTTTCTCACCTCCCGACGAGGATTTTTAGCCGTCTGCACAGTCTTATAGCGATTATAGCAAACATCAAAAGTTGTGCCGTATAGATGGCAGGAATTCTCAGTTGCATTTCCGTTTCTTGTGCGGAGTTTCGCCACATCATCCTTGGTACGGAGGATGCTCGTCACGATGATTTTGTGCAGCGGAATGCCCTTGATCTGGAGCGAGTCGAAATAGGCCCTTCCGATATCCTGTAAAAGCACCGAAGCACGGGGTACGAGATAAGGAATACTATTGTTGAGTTTATCAACATAAAAAAACGGATTACTACCCACATAGACCAGCGCTCCCTTGCTGTGTTCAGCCTCATCACGATTCTGCACCGGCTTTACCCCATAATGGTTGGCTGCCTGTATCTGCACATCCTGCTGATCGGGAAACGTATTTCCAAAATGCGGAACAGAAAAGATGCGGTGTTTCACCTCCTTGCCGTCCTTATCAAAGAAAATCGAACTCCCCTTTGCAGCAGAGTCCAAAGCAATTCCAGGCACAGCATCCACTATATTCCCAGCAGAAGCACCATTTAATTGAGATTCATTAGACCGAGAAGCTTCCGCCTCCAGCGCAGCATCATCCTCTGCCAACAGAGCAGCAGAATCATTTTTCAAAGAATCAACAGCCTCAGTCTTTGTTAAACAGGATTCCGCCACGCTCGGTTTCGCTACTCTTATCAGGGCGAGAATCAGGACTATCACAACAAATCCGAGCAGAAAACGATTTTTGCTCGACATGGCACAAAGAATTCTGATGATATTTCGTACGATTTCTTTCAATTTCATGATTTGAGTATTTTCAATTTTATTTTGATCAAGCTCCAGTTTCGGAAGATTACTTTCCGCATATAGGGAAAGAATCCCTAAGCAAGGTTCCAAGGGAGATAAGCCCTAGCCTTATTCCGATGAGAGAAAGAATCCCAGAGCAGAAGCCAAGCTTTTAGACCTGCCTAATCAAAAATGTAGTGCAAAAGTACGGTAAAAAAACGAAAATGCAAAACTTTTTAAAGTCTTTTTAAACAAAACATATCAGAAATTTTGCTCATTTCAAGGAAAAATAGTAATTTTGCAGCGTATTAATATCATATAAGTTTAAACTATATTATTTTTAGAGTTTTGATAGAGAAACATATTGTACTCGAAGACGTTGACCCAGTGATGTTCTACGGAGTGAACAACAGTCACCTGCAGATGATTAAATCACTGTACCCGAAGTTGCGTAGCGTTGCACGCGACAATCTACTTCGTGTGCTCGGCGACGAGGAGGAAATGGCGAAAGCGGAAGAAGAAATAGAGCAGATGCGCAAGCATTTGGCGAAATACAACATGCTCAACGAAGAGGATATCCTTGACATTGTGAAAGGCAAGCAGACCAAGGCCGATTCAGCTAAGGATGTACTGGTATATAGCATCAGCGGAAAGCCTATCAAGAGCCGGAGCACCAACCAACAAAAGCTTATTGATGCATACGAGAAAAACGACATGGTGTTTGCCGTAGGTCCTGCAGGAACAGGTAAGACCTACCTCAGCATCGCACTTGCAGTAAAAGCTCTCAAGGAAAAAACAGCCAAGAAAATCATCCTCTCGCGCCCTGCCGTAGAAGCAGGCGAAAAACTCGGATTCCTACCGGGCGACATGAAAGACAAAATAGACCCTTATCTGCAACCGCTCTATGACGCCTTAGAAGACATGATACCTGCCGTAAAACTGCAGGACATGATGGAAAAGCATATCATACAGATAGCTCCACTTGCCTTCATGCGCGGACGCACACTGAGCGACGCTGTAGTCATCCTCGATGAAGCTCAGAACACCACCTCCCAGCAAATCAGAATGTTCCTAACACGTATGGGTATGAACACCAAAATGGTAATCACGGGAGACCTCACGCAGATAGACCTGCCAAGAGAACAGCGAAGCGGACTGAAAGAGGCTCTCAAGATACTCGAAGGTGTGGAAGGTATCGGAGTGGTCAACCTCGGACAGAAAGATATCGTAAGACATAAGCTCGTAACCCGCATCGTAAATGCATACGACAAATACGACAAGGAAAGAGCAGAAGCCCGGGAAGCTATGAAAGCAGAAAAGACAGAAAATTCAAAATAATTTAGAATAAGGAACTGAAGGAAGCAACCCCTCTACAAAGAGATAAGGAAAGGCGACGGAAAGTTCGAAGTTCAAAATTCAAAGTTCAAAATAAAAATGAAAGCATTAACAAAGACAGATTTCCATTTCAATGGACAGAAGAGTGTTTACCACGGTAAAGTACGTGATGTGTATGACATTAACGACGACATCCTCGTGATGGTCGCTACCGACAGAATCTCAGCGTTCGACGTTGTGCTGCCAAAAGGCATCCCATTCAAGGGACAGGTACTCAACCAGATAGCTGCGAAGTTCCTGGATACTACGACAGACATCTGTCCTAACTGGAAGTTGGCTACACCAGACCCAATGGTCACCGTTGGTCTGAAGTGCGAAGGTTTCCGTGTAGAGATGATCATCCGTTCTATCCTCACAGGAAGCGCATGGAGAGAATACCAGAAGGGTTGTCGCGAAATCTGTGGCGTGAAACTCCCTGAGGGTATGCGCGAGAACCAGCGTTTCCCAGAACCAATCATCACTCCTACCACAAAGGCTGACGAAGGTCACGACATGAACATCTCTAAGGAAGAAATCATCGCCCAGGGCATTGTTAGTGCTGAAGACTATGCAGTGATGGAAGACTACACCCGCCGCATCTTCGCTCGCGGACAGGAGATTGCTGCCAAGCAGGGACTCATCCTCGTAGATACAAAATATGAATTCGGCAAGCGCGATGGCAAGGTTTACCTCATCGACGAAATCCACACTCCAGACTCAAGCCGCTACTTCTATGCTGATGGCTACGAGGAGAAGTTCGAAAAGGGCGAACCACAGCGCCAGCTCTCTAAGGAGTTCGTACGCCAGTGGCTCATCGAGCACAACTTCATGAACGAGCCAGGCCAGACTATGCCAGAGATTACCGACGAGTATGCAGAGAGCGTATCCGACCGCTACATCGAACTCTACGAGCACATTACAGGCGAGAAGTTTGAGAAGGGTGAACCACAGCGCCAGCTCTCTAAGGAGTTCGTTCGCCAGTGGCTCATCGAGCACAAC
>JABLTN010014799.1_pt1 | contig 48915 bp, 39 predicted proteins | sample 7160141 | NCBI WGS metagenome assembly JABLTN01 (sample SAMN14651226, study PRJNA627086) | human gut metagenome | isolation source: feces | host: Homo sapiens | reverse complement strand
GGTGCTTGCGCCTATGGCGCGGCCAGCACCTCATGCAGGGAAAGCCTTGCTACGCAAGCGCCTTTTGCGGATTTGCCGCACACCCCCCAGGGGGCCCTCTCTTGCCCCTGCGGGGCAATTCACCTTGTGTCGCCAAATCCGAATAAAGCCATAAGGGGCTGCGCCCCCTTATCAACCCCTGGGTTTTTCGACAGTCTCTATTTCGTGGGGCGGCATATGGTGCATACAGGGCAAAAAAATGTGACAATGTTGCGAAGTGCGGTACTAACGAAATATTTTATGCTAAAATTTTAATTATGATGAAATTCGACCAGCGATACGAGAAATACAAAGCCCCCTTTGGCGCGGTGGAAGCGGGCAGCTCGGTGCGCTTCTTTATGGAAACCGACAGGGACGACAGTAAAATAACACTCAGGCTCTGGGTAGACGGCCGGGAGGAGCTGATTTCAGGTGCCCGGGAAGAGGACGGCGTAAGCTTTACCTATACCCCGGCCCACAGCGGTATCGTATGGTACTATTTTCTGATTGACGGCCCGGAAGGCAGGCGGTATTACAGCGGCCTAGAGGGAGAGGGAAGTATATACACAGAGCAGCCGGATTCCTACCAGCTGACGGTCTACGACCACTATGAAACGCCGGATTGGTTTAAAAATACTATCGTTTACCAGATATTTCCGGACAGGTTTAGAAGGCCAGGTGAAATACTCGGTATAGAGGAGCATACGCGGCTCTTCGGTGCGCCGAGGATTCATGGGAGCTGGAGCGACAGCCCGGACTACCTGCCGGTAAACGGGCAAAGGTACTATGTGCCGGAGGATTTTTTCGGCGGCAACCTGTACGGCGTAAAGGAAAAGCTGCCCTATTTGAAATCACTGGGCGTGGGGTGCATATACCTCAACCCCATATTCCTTTCCTCCACCAACCACCGCTACAACACGGCGGATTACATGACGGTGGATCCCATGCTTGGGGGAGACAGGGCGTTAGCCGAGCTTGCGGCGGCCGTTAAGGAATACGGCATACGGCTCATGCTGGACGGTGTGTTCTCACATACCGGCAGCGAAAGCGTTTATTTCAAGGAGGCTCAGAGCAATCCCCATTCCCCCTGCCGGGACTGGTACGATTTTACCGAGTACCCTGACAAATACCGCTGCTGGTGGGGCTTTGAGACGCTGCCCGAGGTGAAGGAGCTTACCCCTTCATACATGGAATTCATAGGCGGCGTAATGGAAAAATATGCCAAAATGGGAATAACCTCATGGCGGCTGGACGTGGCGGACGAGCTGCCGGACGGATTTATAGAGTTCCTGCGCAAAAGGCTCAAGAGCATAGATCCCAATGGGGTGCTCTTAGGCGAGGTGTGGGAGGAGGCCACCAATAAGCACAGTATGGGCGGCCGGCGTAAATATGTGGACGGCCATGAGCTGGACAGCGTGATGGATTACCCATTCCGCAGGCTGCTTATGGATTTCTTCCTCGGAAGGACTGACGGCGAAGGGCTGGCAAGGGGCCTGCTCCGGCTTATGGAGAACTACCCGCCGCAGTTTTACGAAAGCCTTCTCAATCTCATGGGCAGCCACGATGTCGTCAGGGCCATAACCGCGCTTGCGGGGGCGCCTGACAGGGATTCCCTTACGAGAGAGCAGCAGGCGGCGTATTCCCCCACTATAGAGCAGCTGAAGGCGGGCAGAAAGCGCTTCATGGCGGCGGCCGCGGTACAGTATATGATGCCCGGCGCCCCCTGCCTCTATTACGGCGACGAGGCGGGGCTTACAGGCATGGCGGACCCCTTCAACCGGGGCACATACCCATGGGGTCAAGAGGATACAGAGCTCATCGCATATTTCCAAAAGCTGGGAGAGCTGCATAAACGCGCCAAAGGCGGCTGTGCCTTCGCGGGGCGCGGCGATGTATTCACGCTGTACCGGCCGGAGGTCATATGCATGGTAAACAGGAGCTGCGAGCCGGTAACGGCCTGCTTTGCGGATAAGGATTTTTGCGGCAATATCAGGGCCGAGCTGGAAAACGGCTGTATAGAAAGGGAGCTGCCCCCATACGGCGCGGCGATACTTATAAAAGGACAAGAGGAGCGGGCATAATATGTTCAACAGGTGGTTTCAGGGAAGATACGGCGTGGATCAGCTCAGCAGGGCGCTGATAATCGCGAGCCTTATAGTATCCGTGATATCCTGGTTTTTCGGCAGGGCGCCGGCAGGGGTGTACTACGCGCTGCGCGGCATAACGCTGGCGCTTATCGCCTTTGCGCTTTTCCGTATGCTTAGCCGAAACTTTTACGCCCGGCAGCAGGAGCTGGCCCGGTATATGAACATGGAGCGCAGCGTGCGCAACTGGTGGCAGACGCTGCGCATCCGCCGGCAGAACTTTGTAAACGTACAGAAGGAAAAGAAAAAATACAAATACCTCACCTGCCCCCAGTGTATGCAGAAGCTCCGGGTACCCAAGGGCAAGGGCAGGATAAGAGTTACCTGCTCCAAGTGCGGCAACAGGTTCGAGGCAAAGAGCTGAAAACGCCCTGTCATATTCTACCTGAATAGCGCCTCCATACAGGCGGCAAACTAAGGCTGACTACGAAACAGGAGGTACTTAAGAATGTCAAAGGCAAAGAGCCAGACCATCGGCTGCAAGGTCACAAGCTGCGCATACAACATGAGCGGATGCGACTGCGGGCTGGAACGCATCGAGGTTGAGCCTATGTGCGGCTGCCATACCGGCAACCCCGCAGATGAGAGCCTGTGCGGAAGCTATAAGTGCAGGGACTGAAAGTAGGCAGACAACAAGGCGCGGGTTCGCGCCTTTTTCATGCAGCGAGGTATTATGCGGATTTCCGTACCGCAAGGGAAGCACTGTCCTTGGACGTTAGGCAGTGTGCCTTTCCCTGCTGCTATTGACAGACCGTCAGGCCAAAATCATAGAGATATAAGCAGATTTCATATCTTGTTATAGGGACGGGCGTAGGATATAATATAGGGCAAAGGAGGGTGAGGCGAATGACTAACGAAGAAAAGATACTTGAAATGCTGGCAAGTATACAGACCGACATGAACGGCATGAAGGCCGATGTGAACGGTATGAAGGCTGACATGAACGGTATGAAGGCTGACATAAATGGTATGCAGGCCGACATGAACGGTATGAAGGCTGACATAAATGGTATGAAGGCTGACATAAATGGTATACAGACCGACATGAACGGCATGAAGGCCGATATGAACGGCATGAAGGCCGACATCGGTGAACTTAAGGCAGACGTGAGCAACCTTAAGACAGAGGCGATCAAGACCAACCTGCGCATCGAAAACGAGATAATTCCTAAGCTCAAGGTTTTAGCCGAGGGTCACGCCATGCTCTCTGAAACGCTTGCCCCAAAGAGCAAAGTAGACGAGCTGCAAAGCGATGTGGAACTGCTCAAGATAGTCGTTAAAAACCTCAACTCCGAAGTTCAGCAGCTTAAGAAAGCTCAGTGATATAGATAAATAAAAAAACGGCTCCAGGGCCGCTTTTTTATTTCCGTCATTTCTCGTCTCGCTGGGCAATGGCGCGCTTTTCCTCCAGCCGATTATTCACCCATTCCCCAATAAGGGTATACAGCACCGCCATTATGGGCACGCAGAGTATGGCGCCCATTAGTCCGAAGAGACGGGCGCCGAACAGCACCGCTATCATCACCCACAATCCGGATATGCCCACTGCGTTTCCAACCACCTTGGGATATATGAGGTTGCCCTCTATTTGCTGTATGGCTAGCACGAACACTATGAACCACAGGGCGCGGGGAGGGTCCACAACGAATATTATGGAGAGGCCTATTGCGCCTGATACCCATGGGCCCACTATGGGTACCATCTGGGAAGCTCCTACTATAACGCTTATCAGCACTGCGAAGGGGAAGCCCAGTATCTGCATCCCCATGAAGCACATCATGCCGAGTATGAAGCACTCTATGAGCATACCGTATACATAGTTGTGCAGCGATTTATTGGTGCGGGCGCATACATCCAATATTCTTGCGGCATGCTGCTCGTTGAACACGGCTTTTATGAACTTGCGGCACTGGCACAGCAGGTTTTCCTTGTTCGCGAGGGCGTATATGCTGATTATCAGCGCAAAGAGCATATCCACGACCACGCCCACGGTGCTTACGGTAAAGCGCAGCAGGCCGGAGGCGAGACCGCTTATGAAGCCGTCCAGCTTGTCCAATATGTCCTCGGACACCTGGCGAACCTTTACGGCTATGTCATCGTTGAGGTTCAGCCTTTCCCATACGTCGGTGCCCCATTTAATCAGGCTCTTGGAGTAGGAATCGTAGTTTTCCGCCAGGGATTTTATGCTGTCGACCAGCTTGGGACCTACTATCACTATCAGCACCGTGATTATGGAAAGCACGAACAGCATCGCCATCACCACGCATATTACCCGCTTGAGCTTTGAGGCGCGCCATTTTGAAAACAGCCTGTTTTCCAGAAAGCACATGGGCATATTGGCTATGAAGCTTATGGCCATAGCTATGAATATGGGGCTGATGGCGTCGAAAAAGCCCCCGACTGAGCTTTTTACGGCGGTCAGGTTTTCGATTATCTCATATAATATGACGCCGAAGGCCACTATAAAAATGTATCTTCTCGAGGACTTCCAAAGTCCCTCCATATCCTGCTTATCCTTCAATGGAACCCTCCGAAGCTGAATTTTTGAGAGCCTCCTGCTTCGCCTCGCGGTCGAATTTTTCCGCGAGCAGCTTGGCGGAGATGTAGGCGGAAATGGCGTCTATCGCCATGCGGTTCCTGCCGCCCCGCATTACGGCAAAGTCGGCCTCCCGAATGTATTTGCTTATGTATTCCTCGTACATGGGCTTTACGGTCGCCATGTACTGCTCGGCTATGTTTTCTATGGAGCGTCCGCGAACCCGTATATCCCGCTTTATGCGGCGCAGCAGGCACACGTCTATATCCACGTGCATGTAGACCTTCAGGCTCATGAGGTCGGTTATGCGCTTATCGCGGAACATGTGTATGCCCTCGAGTATGAGCACGTCCATGGGCTGTATCAGCTCGTCGCTGTCCGCCCGCATATGCCTGGCATAGTCGTAGCCCTTTCTGGTTATGGGAAGACCGCCTTGCAGACGCTGTATGTCGGCATAAAGCTGGTCAAAGTCAAATATATCCGGCTCGTCGTAGTTTATATGTACCCGCTCCTCAAAGGGCAGGTCGGAATGGTCCCTGTAATAGCAGTCCAGGCCGATTATTGCCGAGGTGCAGGTAAGGGAGTCCTCTATTTCCTTCGCAAGGGTGCTCTTGCCGCTGCCGCTGGCGCCGCATATGCCGACGATTATCATGCTTTAGATATTCCCCCGATCGTGCTTTTTTATCATTATAACCCCGAGCGGGGCATTTTGATAGACGCAAAATCCAAAATTGCCCTGAAAATGCAGAAGGACACGCTCCCTTGCGGGTTTACGATTTGTTTGATTTTGCGTTATAATATTTGTGCTATAATATTTTAGACAGTATTTTATATTTTGGATATCCGGGAGACGCTGGCAGATGAAAAAAAGCCGAGGCTTATCAAACATAAAGACCATACTGCAAAACGCATTCAGGCGGCTGGGGCTTTCCCTGCGGCGCTTCGGCAGGCGCGGCGGCATAGGCGGGGCCATAGGGCGGCTCGCGCTGGGCGTAAAGCGCCGGGATAAGCGCACCATAACGTCGCTGTGCGCATTTTTGGGCTGCCTCGTGCTGCTCATAGCGGGCATATCCGTAATATCCGCCAACCGGCCTCAGCAGAGTATGCAGGGCGTAATAACCTCCTCCGCCGGCATAGTAGACCTTACCGGCGACTATGAGAATGTTCAGGCGGACAGGGAAGCTAAGGAGCTTGCGGCGGGGCCGACCCCCAAGCCGCTGTATTTCCAGCAGGGCTTTGAGGATGAGAACATAGCCGAGATACAGCAGAGGCTTATGGACCTCGGCTATATGGACAACGACGAGCCTACCAACTACTACGGCCCCAACACGAAGGAGGCGGTGGAAATATTCCAGCGCCAGCACGGCGTTACGGTGACGGGCGTGGTGGACAGGGCGACCTACGAGAAGCTGTTCTCTGACGACGCGCTCACATACATGGCGGATCTGGGCATAAGCGGCTCCGATGTTGAGGATATACAGTCGAGACTTCGTGAGCTGGATTATTTGGATAAGGTCACAGGCTATTTCGGCGAGGAAACCGAGAAGGCGGTCATAGAGTTCCAGAAGAACAACCGCCTCAGCGTGGACGGCAAGGTGGGCACACAGACCCGCGAAATGCTATACAGCGAGGACGCGGTGCCAAAGAGCCTGAAGTACGGCGAAAAGAGCGACGATGTGCTTCGCTATCAGAAGCGGCTCAACAAGCTGGGCTACCTTTCCAGCACGCCGGACGGTACATTTGGAAAGGACACCGTGAACGCGGTCAAGAGCTTCCAGCGGCAGAACGGCCTTACGGTGGACGGCTACATAGGCCCCTCCACTAAGGAGCTGCTCATGAGCAGGAACGCCAAGGCCAGCGTGATATCATTAGGCGAGACCAGCAGCAGCGTAACGAAGATACAGAAGCGCCTCAAGGAGCTTGGTTACCTCAAGAGCAGCGCCACGGGCTACTTCGGCACCTCTACGGAATCCGCAGTCGCGGCCTTCCAGAAGCGCAACAAGCTCAGCTCCGACGGCAAGGTAGGCAAGGGCACCATGGCCGCGCTGTTCTCCAGCAAGGCAAAGAAGGCGCCAAGCAACTACAAGCCCTCCTCGGGCGGCTCATCGTCGGGAAGCAGCTCGTCCGGCGGCGGCACCGGCGCGCTTACCGGCACCATGGGCAGCGTGGACAGGTTCATTTCCGCGGCCCAGAGCAAGATAGGCTGCCGGTACTCAAAGGGCGGCAAGGGGCCGGATAAGTTCGACTGCTCGGGCTTTGTATACTGGTGTCTGAGGCAGGCGGGCGTGAACCAGAAGTACCTCACCTCCTCCGGCTGGCGCAGCGTATCGGGCTATACAAAAGTCAGCTCACTTTCCAGCCTGCAAAGGGGCGACATAATCGTATTCCGCGGCCACGTGGGAATAGCTATGGGCGACGGGACGATGATAGACGCCTCCAGCGGCAACAGCAGGGTAATACACCGCAGCTGCATGGGCGACTGGTCCAGGCGCAACTTCATCTGCGCGTGGAGGATATTCTAAAAAGTGATTCAAGAGATAATAAAAAAGCGGCTTAAAGCCGCTTTTTTATGCTTATATTAGGTTTATTCCACCGTTACCGATTTGGCAAGGTTCCTCGGCTTGTCGATATCGCAGCCCTTGAGCAGAGCCACGTAGTAGGCGAAGAGCTGTAGGGGCAGTATGGCCAGCGAGGGCAGAACAAAGGGATCGGTCTTGGGTATCCACATGACCTGATCGGCGGTTTCCTCTACGCCGGGAGTGCCCTCAGTGGCAAGCGCCAGCACTACTGCGCCCCGGGCCTTTACCTCGCGCATGTTGCTTATCATCTTTTCGGTCAGGGGGCTGTAGGTGCAGAGGGCCACTACCAGCGAGCCGGGCTCTATCAGGGAGATAGTGCCGTGCTTCAGCTCGCCCGCAGGATACGCCTCGGAGAATATGTAGGATATCTCCTTGAGCTTGAGGGAGCCTTCCAGAGCCAGAGCGTGGTCTATGTTGCGGCCTATGAAGTATATGTTGCGGCAGCTGAAATGGAGGGATGCGAGGTACTTGATATAGTCCGACTTTTCGAGAAGGCCGCGCATCAGGCCGGGCAGCTCCTCTATGGCGTTCAGACAGTCCTTAAGCTCGCCGTCGCTTACCATATGGCGGCAATGTCCCATGTACAGGGCAAGCAGATAGCATACGGAAAGCTGTGCGCTGTAAGCCTTGGTGGTGGCCACGGCTATCTCGGGGCCGGCCCAGGTATATATGACATCCTCGCTCTCGTTGGCGATGGTGCTGCCCACTACGTTTACTATGGACAGCACGTGGGCGCCGCGCTTTTTCGCCTCGCGCAGGGCAAAGAGGGTATCTATGGTCTCGCCGGACTGGCTTATGACTATGGCTATGGTCCTGTCAGTCACTATGGGATTGGAATAGCGGAACTCCGATGCCAGCTCCACCGTGACGGGTATGCGGGTGTAACGCTCGATGTAGTGCTTCGCCACCTGGCCTACGTAGCTTGCGGAGCCGCAGGCCACTATGAATATCCTGTCGCAGGCCCGTATGTCCTCCGCCGATATATGGGAAAGGCCGAGGTCTATGGCGCCCTCCTTTATACGGGGGCGGACGGTGTTGCGTATCACGTCGGGCTGCTCCATTATCTCCTTGAGCATGAAGTGGGGATATCCGCCCTTTTCGGCGGCGTCAGCGTCCCATTGGATATGCTCTATGTTTTTGTGCAGCTCCTCGCCGTAGCGGTTGTATATCTTCACGCTGCCTGCGGTAAGCACAGCCATGTCATATTCGTCAAGGCGTATCACCTGGCGGGTGTGCCTGAGTATTGCAGGCACGTCTGAGGCGATGAAGTTTTCGCCCTTGCCCACGCCGACTATAAGCGGGCTGTCCTTGCGTACGGCGTAAAGGGTATCCGGGTGATCGGCGAAGATTATGCCCAGGGCGAACGCGCCGGAGATGAGGCTAAGGGCCTCCCGTATGGCGGCCTCGGGGCCGTCCTCGCGGTTGCTCCTGTAAAGGTGCTCCACAAGGTTTGCGGCTATCTCCGTATCAGTCTCGGACATGAAGGAATAGCCCTGCTCGGTAAGAAAATCACGGAGCTCGATGTAGTTTTCCACTATGCCGTTGTGAACCAGAGCCACATCGCCGTGCTGGCTGAGATGTGGGTGGGCGTTTACGTCGTTGGGCTCCCCGTGGGTTGCCCAGCGGGTATGGCCTATGCCGAGGCAGCCGGGCAGGGCTCTGCCGCCGTCCGTCATTTCCTCCAGCACGCTCAGCCTGCCCTTGGCCTTCACGACGCCAAGCTTATTGCCGTCTGCAATGGCTATTCCTGAGGAGTCATAGCCGCGGTATTCAAGCTTCCTGAGGGCCTCCAGTATGAGGGGCGCGGCCTGCTTGGGGCCTATATAGCCTACTATTCCACACATTGATAAACTGTTTCTCCTTTGATGAATTAGTCCCAGAGCTTTTCGGAGTATACGCCCTGAGCCTTGATCTTCTCTATGCTCTCCATAACCGCGGACTTATCCTCCTTGTATGTCACGCCGAACCATCGGTCGGGGCTTTCCTGGACCTTTACCCGCACCCTGCCCTCAGACATAAGGGTCTGCACAGCGTTGGGCAGCAGATCCTCATATTTGGCGGGGTTCTCCTTTATGCCCGCTTCGAAATTGGCTTTGAATACATCCTCCAGCATGGGAAGGATATCCGGCTTGAAGCCCCAGCAGTTCATGGAGACGGGGGTGCCCTCCGGAAGCTCGATGAAGGTTTTGCCGTCGTCCTCTGTAAAAGCGCCGCCGTGCTCCCGCTTGAATATCCTGCGCCGCTCCACTATGTGGGTGAGGAAGCCTTCATCGTCCACCTCGCATATGCCACGGGCTACGCTGCCGTTTTCGGTGAGGGTATTTTCCAGCTTATAGCCTATCATCAGCTGCTCGTCTGAGGGCGTGTCTCCGGCGAGGAATTCGTAAAGCTGTTTATAAGCGGCAGGGCCATAGTAGTCGTCGGAATTAATGACGGCGAAGGGTCTGCCGCCGATCTCGTCTCTTGCACAGAGCAGGGCATGGGTGGTGCCGAGGGGCTTTGTGCGGCCCTCTGGAGCCTTCAGGCCATGGGGCAGCTTATTCATCTCCTGAAACGCGCACTTGACGTTGGCGCGATGGGATATCCTGCTGCCGATGGCATCCATGAAGTCCCGCTCAATCTCATGCTTGATTATGAACACAAGGTCGTGGAAGCCGGCGCGTATTGCGTCGTAGATTGAAAAGTCGATTATCAGGTTACCCGCGGCATCGATGGGGTCGATCTGCTTTAGCCCGCCGTAGCGGCTGCCCATGCCAGCGGCAAGCAATACGAGTACAGGCTGTTTTTTCATTTGAAATGTTCACCTCCGTATGCTTAGTTTTTTGCTTTGCTACATATTGGAAATATGCATTGATGCAGGTGTATCTCCCGCCCGAAGGAGCGGGGCGCTGCGTATTTTTTGACTATATCGGTTATGGTGCTTTCGCTCATGCCCGGGACATGCTTCATGGCGGGAAGCAGCCGCTTCATGGAGTTGTCGTCCACAAGGCCAACCAGCTCCAGGAGCATTTTGGTGGCTCCTTCGGCTGTGGGCGTCTCGTCGAACACCGCCTCTATGCTTTCGTTGAGTATGCGAAGCTCAATTATACGGGTATCCGGCGTTTCGAGGAAGCTGGTGAACAGCGTAATGCAGGCTTCGTTTTCACCTGCGGACCATATTCCCCGGGTGGAGACCAGATGCTGCTCCTCCTTCATTATAAAGACGGAATCCGTAAAACCTCCGTCCATATCTATGTATACCGTATTGCGTTCGCACTGTTCGTAAAATGTGACCGCCAGGCCCTTTTCCGTTGAGCTGAAGCGTATTATGTCCGCACCCTTGCTGTAGCAGCCGTGAACGTTTTGCAGCGGCTGCGGGAAAAGGGAGCCGTAGTTGTCGAAAAGGCGGAACTCCCTGCCGTCAAGCAAGCTGCGTATCTTATTGAAGGCGATTTTGTCCGTCCCGAGCCCCTTTCTTTCAGGCTCGGGAGAAAACACCAGCTTGGCGAGATACGCCTTCAGGCTGTCATAGCCTGGAGGGTAAGGCGCGAGCTCCCTGTCGGAGCAGGCCCAGAAGCAGGAATCAAGCAGCTGCATTAGGGACGTCTTGGCGAAGAGCTGTGTGCTGCCGGAGTATATTATAGCCACAGCATCGTACTGTGGGAATATTACCGCATACTGACCGAAAGCGCCGTTGAACTGGTAAGCCCCGCCGCCGCTCATCCATATCTGGTAGCCGTAGCCGTGCCTCATTTCGCCGTTTGGAGTGGGTATCTGGGGAGAGGTAGCGGCGTCTATCCACTCTTCGGAGAGGAGCCGCCGTCCATTCCATACCCCCCTGTTTAAATACAGCTGGGCTATCTTGGCAAGGTCTTCTATGCAGAGGTTCAGCCCCCAGCCTCCCTTTTCCATGCCCTTGGGGCATGTCTCCCAGTGGTGGCTGCGTATGTCCAGCGGCTCATACAGCCTGGGGGTGAGGAATTCGGTAAGGCTCATGCCCGTCTTTTTTCTCAGTACGGCTGAGAGCATATAGGTATTGAGCGAATTGTATTCAAACTGGGTGCCCGGCTCGAACTTGGGTACGGATTCCATGAACATCTTTACCCAGTCCTCGTCCAGAGCGCTGCCCACCTCGTTGAAGCGGACCCCTGTGCTCATGGTGAGGAGGTGCCGTACCGTCAGCATTTTCGACCACTTGTTTGCGGGCTTGCCGGCATAGCCGGGGAATATGTCCTCCAGGCGCTCGTCTATATCCATGAGCCCCTCGTCCACAGCCATACCTATGGCGGTAGAGGTGACGCTCTTGCTGGCAGAGTACAGCATATGGGGGATCTCAGGCCGATACGGGGCATAATACCCCTCGGCGAAGACCTTGCCGTGGCGCAGCAGCATTGCGGAATGTATGCCCAGCTCGGCGGTATTATCGGAAAGGTTCCTGAAGAACCGCTCCACTACCGTGCTGGAAAGGCCCGCCTCCTCAGGGGTGCAGCGAGGAAGGGATTCCCTTGCGGACAAAAGGGGAAGGCTCCCCATCTGACGCGCATAGCCGTAGGCGGGTATGCCCTCCATGTCCCTTTTAAGCATTTTGATGAGCAGTTCAAGGCTGCGCATCTGAATGGTAATGTCCATTTTTCCTCCGGATATTGAGCCTTGACAGGCTTATTCCTGAAGTATTTTATGGTGCTTGGCTTCCCCTTATACCGCCGGGTCAGGATTGGGTTCCCCTGCCATGGGAATATTGCGTCCGGTGAGGTCAACGTAGAAGGCGGCAGTGGCGGCGCTTATGTAGGGCTGCAGCCAGAGGTCGCCTATGCCGCAGGTGAAGAGGCAGAGTATGCCCCAGCCTATGAAGGAAAGCTCAAGGCAGAACAGCCGCCACTTGTGGCCCGCCATGAGCTCCTTGCTCATGTTTACCGCCTCGCGTATGCCTAAGCCGGGGTTTTCCGCCATGAGGTAGGGGGCAAGGCGGTAGCGGTAGGTGGCTATTATGCCCGGCACGATAAACAGCAGCGACCAGAGCCATATAAACAGCGCCATAAAGAGGTTGAGGCCCATCGCTTTAAGGAATATATCGAAGCGGGAGAATATGACGGATACCTCGTCCTGCCTGTTCTCCGCGACGAGGTCTATGTAATATTTGCAATGCCCCAGCGCGAGTGCGCCGGAAAAGAGTATGACGGCTATGCTGAGCGCCAGGGACATGAGCGTGCCGAATACGCTGCCCGCCGTCTCCACCGAGGTGTAGCCGGCGAGGAAATCGCTGTAATTGCCGGAAAAAAGCAGATCATAGTCCATGTGGCCCAGGTCCCGTATGAGGTTGTATATGCCGCTCATGCCGCAAATAAGGCTGACTATCAGCGTTACTATAACAGACCTGCCCCAGTGGCCCCTGAGCTTATCCCGGGCTATACGGCGAAATTCGCTTGCAGTAAACATAACAAGAAAACCTCCTGAAATGAAATAAAAAAATGAGAAAAATCAAAAGCGGGGGCGGGTGCCGCGCAGGAGTTACGCAAAAGAGCGGCAGCCGGCGCCCGTAAAGCCAAGTTTGCCTAAGTATCAGTCGTCTATCCTGCAGCCGGAGCAGCCCTCGCAGCTCTCCGCATCGCAGTCCAAGCGGGCATCAACTATCTTGGAGAGGATATCCATCTTGTCCTCATCGGCAGGGAGGAATTCCTCGTATTCGCCGTTTACCTGAATACGGAAGACGAACAGATCCCGTTCATCGTCATCAACTGCCGCGGGGTCTATCATTACGGCGTACTCCTCGTTCTCATAGTCGAAGTAATCAACTACCTCAAGCTCTATCTCGTTGCCTTCTTCGTCGTTGAATACCACTATATCCTTATCCAGATCTTCCATATTAAAAATCTCCTTTAAAAAATCTCCATATTACTGGTAAGCATATTTTACCTCATGGCGGCTTTTACCGCAAGCTAATAGAGAGATAATTGACATCGTGTTTACATTATACAAAAAGAGCCGCCTGCTTGCTCAGGCGGCCCTGTGAATATGTATATGGAGTTTTATCGGAAAGACCGGGAAGAAAGCTTTGTATAAAGCCTATGGTTTTCTGTGTGCTGCTATCGCCTCCCCTCTGAGTGGCAACTTATGGGACTTATCGGAGGGGGGACGCCCGGCTTCGGTGAATTTACCGGGTAGGTATTGTTGCGTGTTGCTGTCATTGGGCTGTTATTGCGCCTCCTTTCCTTGAAGTGATTATATAATACCAGGGAGGTGTGGCGGAAGTTTGGCCCAAAGTTATACTCTTGTGGCGGTTCTATTAACGGTTTTCGGATTTTTATTTAAGCTTCTGTGAACCGGCGGGAGCGACGTCGAATACCGTCAGGGTATCGCCGTCTACGCTGAAGCGCACGTCAAAGCCGGAAAACTCAAAGCCGTACTGCTCCCCGTCCTGCTGGTATGCGGGCCGGGGATCCTGGGAAAGGGCGGCAAGCAGCGCCTCCCGCTTGTCAGCGGGAAGGGCAATAAGCAGCTCCTCTGGAAAGGCCACATGAAGGTTCTTTTCAAGTTTTTCTCCGGCAAAGCCGTCCTTTGCCTCCGGGTGGCTGTCGGTAAATGAAAGATATGGCTTTATATCGTATATGGGGGTGCCGTCCATAAGATCCGCTCCCTCCACTGTGAGCACATGGCCGAGGCCGGGACGGTTTTCCATGGATACCAGCTTTACCGAGGACAGCCCTATGGGGTTGGGGCGGTAGGGGGAACGGGTGGCAAATACCCCCATACGGGTGTTGCCGCCAAGGCGGGGAGGCTTTACGGTTGGACGCCAGCCCTGGCGTTCCACCATGGAAAAGCCCCATATGAGCCACAGGTGGGAGTAGCCCTCGATGCCCCTAAGGGCGTTGGCGTCCCGGTATTCAGGCTCAAATACCACGGTGGAAAGCTGTCCGCCCCCCAGGCTGCTCTGCCGGGGTATGCCGAATTTCTGCGTAAAGTCGCTCTTTATGCGGGCTATGACCTTTAATGTGAAGGTGTCGGCCATGGCTTACTTTTCAGCCCCGGGAAGCTCTGAGGTGCAGTGGGGGCAGCGGGTAGCCTCATCGGGTATTACGCTGAGGCAGTAGGGGCACTTGCGGGGCTCCTTCTTTTCCTCGGGCTTTTTTACCATATCGTGCAGCTTGTTCATGGACTTGACAAGCAGAAAAAGCACGAAGGCTATTATTATAAAGTTCAGCACTGAGGTTATGAATGCGCCGTAGGCTATGGAAGCCCCGCCGATGTTCAGGGCTTTATCGCTGAAGTTCTGCCCTGCAAGTATGCCTATGACGGGGGAGATTATGTCGTTTACCAGGGAATCCACTATGCCCTTGAACGCGCCGCCTATGATGACGCCCACGGCAAGGTCCATGACGTTGCCGCGCATGGCGAACTCTTTGAATTCAGCAAGAAACTTCTTCATATAAAAAATGCCCGTCCTTTCCAACAGGAAAAATCTACAGGCATTATTATATCACATAAAATCGGTAGACCACTATATGTTTCTGTCGCTGCCCATAAAGAACAGCGCAACGGTATCCGGGCCTACGTGACTGCCGGTCACAGGCTCGAAGCAGACGGTCATTATATCCTTGGGAGGTCTGTTGCGGCGAAGGAGGGTTTCCAGATAGCGAACGTCGTCTATGCAGTCGCAGTGGGCTATGCCTATAACCTGATTTTCCGGCTCCACCGCGTACTCGTCGTACATGTCGACAAGGGCTTTCAGGGCCGCCTTGCGTCCGCGCACCTTGGCGCAGCAGACTATCTTTCCTTCGTCGTCCCCCTTTAGTATGGGACGAATATCCAGCACCGAACCTATGAAAGCTTTTACGTTGGATATGCGCCCGGTGCGGCCCAGATAGCGTATATCGCCAACGGTGAATACCTGATCCATGGCGTACCGCTCCGCCAGCAGCGTGTCCGCCACGCCGTTTATGTCCAGGCCCTGCCGTTGCAGCTCCACGGCGCGCAGCACCAGCAGCCCCTCCCCAAGGGATGCGCTGAGGGTGTCCACCAACCGTATGTTCCTCTCCGGGTATTGCTCCCGAAGCTCCTTTGCCGCCGCTTCGGCAGAGGAGTAGGATCCGCTTATGCCGGAGGACATGCCTACAAACAGCACGTCGAGGCCCTTCTGCAGCAGCGGGGTCATCTTTTCTTTAAATACGTGGGGCGTCACCTGAGACGTCACTACGACTGCACCGTTTCTCATGGCATCATAGTAGGCGGTGCCGTCGAACCCGTTCACCGGGGGGCAGCTGTGCTCCTCGCCGTTTATATTGTAGCTGAACGGGGCGACGGTAATATTTTCCAGGCTTAAAGCCTTATAGTCGAGATTGGCAGAAGAATCCGTAACTATGGCGAACACATCGCACCTCCGATAATCTAATATGATATATTATATTAGCGCGTATAGCACAATGCGTCAAGTGATACAAAAAGACATATTTGTTGCGGCAATGCAAAGAAAATGGTAAAATCAGACTTAGCACATGATACGGGGGAAAATATGGCATACGACAAGGAACTGATAGCGGGCAAGCTTCGCAGATGGGAAAAATACCTCAGTAAGTTCCGCCTGCCGGAATGGGAAAGCATATCCGACATAGGCCTTTATATGGAGCAGACGGTGGTGCTGCTGAGGCAGTATATAGACTACCTGCCGCCCGAATTAAAGGACGGGCAGGTCATAACCGCCACGGCCATAAACAACTATATACGGCTGAAGCTTCTGCCGCCGCCGGTAAAGAAACGCTACTACCGGGTGCATATAGCATACCTTATAATAATCTGCACGCTCAAGCAGAACCTGAGCCTTTCAATGCTGCCTAAGATAATACCGACCGGCATAAGCGAGGAGGAGGTAAGGAAGGTATATACTGCCTTTGCAAGGCGGCACGCCATGGCGACGGGGTATTTCGCAGGGCAGGTGCAAAGCATGGCCGCGCCCATACTGGGGCGGAAGGCAGAATGCAGCCTTGCTACTGAGGATACCAATGAGATCATCGCCACATCGGCCATACTCAGCTGCTTTTCCCGGCTGCTGGCGGAAAAGCTGATATTGCTGGACGGCCGCACGCTTGCCGACGGGGACAGCATAGAGATAGAGGAATAAGCGAAAGCGGTATGTCCGCTTATGGCGGGTACACCGGGGTATGCGGGCCGCTGGCTGGACGCAATCTCCCCGAAAAGTCGCGCAAAAAAGCCACCCGCCAAATCGGATGGCTTTTTCTGGAGCTGATACCCGGATTCGGACCGGGGACCTCGTCATTACCAATGACGCGCTCTACCAGCTGAGCTATATCAGCACACATTGCTCGCGAACGATATGTATTATAACCAATCTGCGGATATAATGCAAGTGTTTTTTACAAAAAATGTGCAGCGTGAAACATAAGCGGACAAAACGGTTACTTCTCCAGCCTGCCCAGAACCAGCTTGTATCCGTCCGCCCCGTAGGTGAGGCAGCGGCTCACCCGGGATATGGTGGCGGTGGAGGCGCCGGTGACCTCTGCAACGTCTGAGTATTTGCAGCCGTCGTTAAGGAGCTTTGCCACGTGCAGCCGCTGAGCCATGGCCTGCACCTCGCCTATTGTGGCCACATCCTCAAAGAAACGGGCGCAGTCCTCCTCCGTCTTAAGGGAAAGTATAGCCTTGAAAAACCACTCCGTTTCGGGGGTGGTAAGCTTGTTACGGTACATTGCCTTGTCGCCTCCCGTCAGTTTTATAATGTAATTATATCATGACGCTTTAGTTATTTAAAGTGCGAAAAAGATTCAGCCTGAGGAATCAAAAATCAAAACATAATAAGCTGCTTTTGATTGACCGGAGGGGTTGGTGTGATGTATGATATAAAAAGATAGTTATGTACTTAAAAAATCTTTGTAGTTTATTTTGAAAACAAAAAAATACTGACGGAGGCTGTTTCATGACAAAGTATGCAAATAACATAGGCGTAAGGGTACCTGAACTGCTGCTCCCCAACAAGGACGTGGATATGACCAAGTGGGCCGTAGTAGCCTGTGACCAGTTCACCTCTCAGCCGGATTACTGGAACGAGACCGAGAAGATAGTTGGCGACGCGCCTTCTACTCTCCGCATAATGCTGCCCGAACTGTATCTGGACAAGCCGGACGAGGCCGAGCGCATAGCCTCTATAAACGCCCACATGAAGGAATACGTTGAGAAGGGCGTGCTGGAAAACAAGGGCGAGGGCTTTGCCTATGTAGTCCGCTCTGTGGACGGCAAGACCCGCAAGGGACTGATCGTGGCGCTGGATCTGGAGAACTACGACTATACCAAGGGCTCAACCACACTTATCCGCGCTACCGAGGGCACTATAGTCGAGCGTATACCTCCCCGCCTTCGAATAAGGAAGGACGCTCCGTTGGAGATGCCCCATATACTGGTGCTCATAGACGACCCCGAGCGCACCGTTATAGAACCCATAGGCGAGAAGCTGGACAAGACCGAAAAGCTGTATGATTTCGACCTTATGCAGAAGGGCGGCCACATAAAGGGCTACCTCGTAAAGGACGAGGGCCAGATAAAGGGCGCGATCGACGCCCTCACCGCTCTGATCGATAAAGACGCATACGCCAAAAAGTATAACACCGATCAGGCGCCCCTGCTCTTCGCAATGGGCGACGGCAACCATTCCTTCGCTACCGCAAAGGCCAACTGGGAGCGGATAAAGGCCGAGAAGGGCCTCACCGCAAAGGACGAGCACCCCGCCCGCTACTGCCTGGTAGAGCTCGAGAACGTACATGACGACGGCATAGTATTCGAGCCCATTCACAGGGTAATATTCAACGTAGGCGATAAGGCCGTTGAGTGGATAAGCAACAAGCTGACCGAGCAGAACGGCAGCTGCGAAGTCAGGAACTTCAACAGCATGGACGAGCTCCACAAGGCCATGGACGGCAAGGCCGGCCACGTTATCCCCTTCGTGAACAGTAAGGGAGTAGGCTGCTTCTATGTAGAGCACCCCGCCGCTCAGCTTGAGGTAGGAACACTTCAGAACGCCCTGGACATACTCATCAAGGAGACTGCCGGCGCCACCATCGACTACATACACGGCGCTGACGTGGTTATGGACCTGGGTACCAAGGAAGGCAACATGGGCTTCCTGCTGCCCCCCATGGACAAGAGTGCGTTCTTCCGCACCGTAATATTCGACGGCGCGCTGCCCCGCAAGACCTTCTCCATGGGCGAGGCCAACGAAAAGCGTTACTATCTGGAGTGCAGGAGCATAAGCGACTAAGCCCGATAAAAGCCAATAAAAGACAGCAGGAGCGGATTTTTCCCGCTCCTGCTTTCGTATGCGCTTTAATTTGCGCTTTAATTTGTCAGCTCCCAGGGTATCTCCAGAGTCATCAGCTCGTCCTGCGGGGCGTTACTGTAGCGTCTCTTTTTCTTTGATATGTCGTCAAAGCGCACTTTATCGTCCAGCACCGGCGAATAGGTGTAGCAGTTTATCACGCCTTTTTCCTCGTCCACGTCAAAAAACATCATATAGCCGCTGCCGCCATGGTCGTCTGCCGCCTGATAGTTGCATATCATCTGGTATGCCTTGCGGTCCGGTGTGCCGTCGCCGTCGTCGTCGAATTCCTCCGGCACGCAGGCTATGTTGTAGCGGTGGCCGGAAAGCACCATGTATACGTTGGAATACTTTGAAACTATCTCCTCCTTGAGCAGCCTGCCGTCTGCGAGCAGCGTCAGGTCGGTGTCAAAGTAGGCGTGGGTGCAGAGCACGGCCACCCTGTCCGGGTACTGCTCCAGCACGCTCTTTATCCACTCTATGCCGTCCTGCTCAACGTGATAGCCCATGTATATGAAGAGATACCTGGTACTGCCTGCGTCGATGAGGTCATAATGACCGCGGTTATCCTGAAAGCTTCCTCCATAGCATTCCCGGTAGCTTACCTGCTTTTCGCCGAAGTAGCGGCTGAAATTATCGTAGAGGGCGTCGTCGTGCTTTACGTCGTGGTTGCCGGCGCAGACCCCTGCGGGTATATTGGCGATGGAGGCCATGGCGCGCACGGCGTTTTCCCACTGGCGCTCACTTCCATAGTTGTTTATAAGGTCGCCTGTATGGGCAACGTACTTCAGGTTCAGCTCCTTCTCCGCGTCCCGCAGATAGGCGGTCATGGCGTAGAAGCTATCCGGGAATCTGTTGGAGTAGTGCTGTGTGTCGCTCATCCATGCGATGGTATAGCGGCTCTCGGGCTCCTGCATAGGCTCGGCCGCGGCGGCAGGCGCGGGAGCGGCTGGGGGCGGGGGTTCCGGAGCTGCGGCGGGCTTGGCGCAGCCCTCCAGCGTCAGTACAATAAATAAGGCGGCAATGCCGCATGTAAGTTTAATATATCGTTTCATAAAAACAATTTTAACACATGAAGCATTGCATTGTAATAGTGAATTATTGATGAATTATGGGGGAAAAGGAGGAGGGTCATTTGACAAGGGGGGCTTTGAGTGTTACCATGTGGAAAGAAAAATAAGGAAGGCAAAGGCCGCAGATGTTAAGCAAAAAAGAACTCGGAAAATTCAGGGACGCCCGCGAGGAGCTGCATAAAAAAGACGAGCCTTACAGGCGGGCGGCGAACAGCGACTTCATAATATACCTGTTGACGCTCATGGCTGTGGCGATATTCATACGCACCTTCATATTCGAGCCGGTGCAGTGCATAGGCGACTCCATGTATCCTACCCTCATGAACGGAGAGGGCATGTTCACCGAAAAGCTCACATATACCGTTTCCGCGCCGCAGCGCGACGACATAATAATCTGCCGCTACCCCTACCACACGGAAAAGTGCGTCAAGCGCGTCATAGCCACCCCGGGTGACAGAATAAGCATATACGATGGGGCTATCTACCTTAACGGCCAAAAGCTGGACGAGAGCGCCTACTGGGACGACTATATAGAGGACAGCGAAATGCCGGAGGTCACGGTTCCGGAAAGGAGCCTGTTCGTAGTGGGCGATAACCGCAACCACAGCGGCGACAGCCGGCATGTGGGCTTCATACCCTACTGTCAGGTGAAGGGCAAGGTGCGCGCCGTGATGACGCCATTCTCGCAGGCACGCTGGATCTGATAGAATCAAACGCGAAGGAGACGAAAACTCTTTCGCGTTTTTTGTTATACGCGCTGCTTTTGGAAATATACTCAAATCTTATGGTAAAGGGCAATTGTAAAAGGGTTGTGCAAGGTTATATAATATTAAATTAGGTCAAAACTGCATATTTATATATTTTTTTGATAAAACAAGGGGGAAAAAGGGAATGAAGATAGGCTTTGACAACCAGAAATACCTTTCCATGCAGTCAGAGCATATTATGGACAGGCTTGCCCAGTTCGGCGGCAAGCTGTATCTGGAGTTTGGCGGAAAGCTCTTCGACGACTTTCACGCTTCCCGCGTGCTGCCGGGCTTTGAGCCTGACAGCAAGGTGCGCATGCTTCTCCAGCTGAAGGACCAGGCTGAGATAGTCATCGCCATAAACGCGGCGGATATCGAGAAGAACAAGGTGAGAGGCGATCTGGGCATAACCTACGATCTGGATGTGCTGAGGCTCATAGACGCCTTCCGAAGCATAGGCCTGTACGTGGGCAGCGTAGTACTCACCCAGTACCGCGGCCAGAGCGCCGCCGGCGTATTCCAGCGCCGGCTGGAGCAGCTGGGCATAAAGGTATACCGCCACTATCCTATTCCCGGCTACCCCAACGATATAGAAACCATAGTCAGCGACGAGGGATACGGACTCAACGAGTACATTGAGACTACCCGCTCTCTGGTAGTAGTGACCGCTCCCGGCCCGGGCAGCGGCAAGATGGCTACCTGCCTTTCACAGCTTTACCATGAGAACAAGAGGGGCGTCCGCGCGGGCTATGCCAAGTTCGAGACCTTCCCAATATGGAACCTGCCTCTCAAGCATCCGGTGAACGTTGCCTACGAGGCAGCCACGGCGGATCTGAACGATGTGAACATGATAGACCCCTTCCATCTTGAAAACTACGGCGTCACCACCGTCAACTACAACCGGGACGTGGAAATATTCCCGGTGCTCAACGCCATGTTCAGGCAGATATATGGCGAGTCCCCCTACAAGTCTCCCACGGACATGGGGGTGAACATGGCGGGAAACTGCATAACGGACGATGAGGTATGCTGCGAGGCCTCCCGTCAGGAGATAATACGCCGCTACTACGCCGCCATGTGCTCTGCCCGTCAGGGAATGAGCGACAGCAGACCGGCGGAAAAGATAAAGCTGCTCATAAACCAGCTTGGCATAACCGTAAAGGACAGGCCTGTAATAGACGCGGCGGTAGCCCGGGCGGAGCAGACCGGGGAGCCTGCCGCGGCGATACAGCTGCCCGATGGCGAAATAGTCACCGGCAAGACCACTAAGCTCCTTGGCGCTTCGGCTGCCGTGCTGCTCAACGCGCTGAAGCGCCTGGGCGGGATACAGAAGGATATGCACCTCATATCCCCCATAGTGATAGAGCCCATACAGGATCTGAAGGTGAATCACCTTGGCAACCACAATCCTCGGCTGCACATGGACGAGGTGCTTATCGCCCTTTCCATATCCGCCGCCACCAACCCTACCGCCGAGGTGGCCATGCGGCAGCTGGATAAGCTCAGGGGCTGTGAAGCTCACTCAACGGTCATACTTTCCGGCGTGGACAGCAGCACCTTCCGCAAGCTGGGAATAAACGTGACCTGCGAGCCCAAATACCAGACAAAGAAGCTGTATCATAAGTAAAAACAAAAAGAAAAATAAAGGAACGACAGCTCACGCCGCCGTTCCTTTTCTATGCCTATTTATCACACGTTAAAACGGAATACCACTATGTCTCCGTCCTGCATGACGTAGTCCTTTCCCTCGCTGCGGATAAGGCCCTTCTCCTTGCAGGCCGCCATTGTGCCGTGCTCAACAAGGGTATTGAAGTTCACTACCTCTGCCCTTATGAAGCCCTTTTCAAAGTCGGTATGTATCTTGCCCGCCGCCTGAGGGGCCTTGGTGCCTTTGACTATCGTCCATGCTCTTACCTCCTTGGGGCCGGCGGTGAGGAAGCTTATGAGGCCCAGCAGGGAATAGCACTCCTTTATGAGCTTGTCGAGGCCGCTTTCGCCTATGCCCATCTCCCTGAGGAAGTCCTGCTTTTCCTCGGGGGAAAGCTCGGAGATCTCCTCTTCTACCTTTGCGCATATGGTCAGGGCGCCTGCCTGTTCGGCGGCTACCGCCCTGTACAGGGCGTCTACCTGGGGCAGGTCACGGCCGATATCGTCCTCGGATATATTGGCCACATATATGACGGGCTTGGAGGTGAGCAGGAACAGGCCATCAACGTATTCCCTTTCGTCGTCCGTCAGCTCCATGCTGCGCACCGGCTTGCCGGATTCCAGATGGGACTTTATGCGCTTGAGAAACTCCACCTCGGCCAGAAGCTTCTTGTCGCCGGACTTGCTGCTTTTTTCGGCTTTCTCTATGCGCTTGTCCATGGTATCCATGTCAGCGAATATCAGCTCTATATTTATGGTTTCCATGTCGCGGACGGGGTCTACCGAGCCGTCCACGTGGACTATGTTTTCGTCCTCAAAGCAGCGCACCACATGAACTATGGCGTCCACCTCCCGGATATGGGAAAGGAACTTGTTGCCCAGACCCTCGCCCCGGTATGCGCCGCGCACAAGGCCGGCTATATCCACGAACTCTATTGAGGTGGGGGTGTATTTTTCGGGGTGGTACATTTCGGAAAGCACGTCCAAGCGGCTGTCCGGCACCGCTACCACGCCCACGTTGGGCTCTATGGTACAGAAGGGGTAATTGGCGGCCTGCGCCCCTGCCTGGGTTATGGCATTGAAAAGTGTGCTTTTGCCTACGTTAGGAAGTCCTACTACTCCGAGCTTCATATGCTTTGTCCTCTCCCGACGGTGAATTTATTAGGGTATGTACCTGCTGGTACTTAATAATTATATGTTCCCTCCTGCGCCTTGTCAAACCGATGCAGGGGGGATATACTTATTTATATGGAAAAACTCGAAAGCAAAGTAAAAAACGCCATAGACAAATACGGCCTCATAAATAAAAACGAGAGGGTGCTGGTGGGCCTGAGCGGCGGCGCGGATTCGGTGACGCTGCTGCATGTGCTGCTGAAAATAGCGCCGGAAATGGGCTTTGAGCTTTGCGCGGCCCACCTCAACCACGGTATAAGGGGGGCGGAGGCGCATAGGGATCAGTGCTTTGTGCAGGAACTGTGCAAAGGGCTGGGGGTGCCGCTGGTCTGCGAGGAACTGGATATACCCGGTATAGCCAGGGCGGAGGGCAAGACGCTGGAGCAGGCGGCGAGGGAGAAGCGCTATGAATTCTTCCATAGGGCCGCGAAAGAGCTTGGCGCGGATAAAATAGCCGTCGCCCATCACATGGACGATCAGGCGGAGAGCATAATGCTGCACCTCATACGGGGCAGCGGATTGAAGGGGCTCATGGGCATGGAGCCTGCCTACGGCAATATAATACGCCCGCTGCTCTGGGCCAGAAGGCGGGAAATAGAGGAATACGCAGCGGATAACGGCCTGAGCTACTGCAACGACAGCACCAACCTTGAGCGGGACGCCAGCCGGAACAGGATACGCCTCGATCTTATCCCATACATTCAGGATAACCTGAACCCGTGCTTTGTGGAGGGCCTGTGTTCCATGGGCGAGCTGCTGCGGCAGGACGAGGAATATCTGGACGGGCTGGCACGCAACGCACTCAGGGATGCAAAGACAGAGGAAGGCTACGACAGGGCCAGGCTTGCCGCGCTGCCGCTGCCCCTAAAGAGCCGGGCCATACGCATTGCGGTGTTTGAGGCAGGGGCCACGGCGGATGTAGAGCGCCGCCACATAGAGCGCATAATGGACATGCTTACGGCAAAAACCGGCGCCCATGCGGATATACCTCACATAAGCGCATGGGTGAGCTATGGCAGCATCTGCTTTGGAATCCGGCAAAATGCCAATGAAGTGGACGTGCCCTTCAATATTGAGGGGGAAACCCGGTTTGCCGGAGGTTTTTTCTTTGCAGAAGCTGTCGAAGGTGGTATAATAAAAAACAATACTGTCGCCTATATTGACAGGGACAAGCTGCCTGCCGGCCTCAGGGTGCGTACCCGGAGAGATGGGGACAGGTTTCAGCTCATAGGCTCGGGAGGCGGAAAGAAGCTCAAGGACTTTTTCATAGACAGAAAAGTGCCGAGAGATCAACGAAATATGCCCATACTCTTTTCGGGAAGCGACGCCCTGTTCATACCGGGCTACGGTATTTCCGATAAGGTAAAGGTGGAAGAAAACACGAAGCGGGTGCTTCGTGTAACGTACGTTGCGGAGCAGTAAACAAAAAATTTTTAAAATAACCGGGGGTTCAACATGGCAGAAAAGACCGATCTTAATAAGGTAGTGGATAAGGTGCTGGTAAGCGAGGAGGAGCTGCAAAGGCGCATAGCCGAGCTGGGCGCTCAGCTTTCGGAGGATTACGAGGGCAAGGACGTGATATGCGTCTGCATACTCAGGGGGGCTGTCCACTTCTTTTCCGACCTTGTGCGGCATATGACTTGTATGACAGAGCTGGATTTCATGTCCATATCCAGCTACGGCAACGGCAAGAGAACCTCCGGAATAGTGCGCATAGCCAAGGATATGGATACCAGCATAACCGGCCGCCACGTGCTCATAATCGAGGATATAATGGACAGTGGCCATACTCTTAAGCACCTTAAGAAGGTACTGGAGGCAAGAGAGCCCGCCTCCCTTAAAATATGCTGCCTGCTGGATAAGCCTTCCCGCAGAGAATGCGATATCACACCGGACTATACCGGCTTCGTCATACCCAACGAATTCGTGCTGGGCTACGGGTTGGACTTCAACAACTTCTACCGCAACCTGCCCTACGTGGGAGTTCTCAAGCCGGAATATTACGAATAATAAAAAATTACGTAAATTCATAATTTGTTAATAAAATCGTGGTTGGCCTCTTGTTGACAAAGCGCCGATCATGACGCAAAATGTATAAATCAACATATTGGATCGATAGGTAAGAAGTATGAATAAGGAAGAGGAACGGATAAACGAGCTGGAAGAAAAGCTCCATCAGAGCCAGGCGAAAGCCGGAAAGGCTCAGGAAGCTGTGGATAAGGCCCAAAGCACCCTCAGAACCGTAAAGGATATGGACGCGGCGGAGAGCGTAATAACCGCAGCGGAGCAGGCCTTTGAAGCGGCGGAGGCCGACCTCGCCCATGCCGAGGAGGACATCGAAAGAGCCGAGGATGAGCTTAATGAGGCCAGGGCGGAGGAAACGCCCGACGATATGGACGATATAGACGATTACAGCGAGGACGGGCAGCCCAAAAAGAAGGGCAAGGCCGGCCTTGTCATAGGCATAATAGCCGCGGTGGCCCTTATAGGCGCGGGCGGATGGTATTATTATACAAACTTTATACAGGGCGCAAAGCAGAACAAAGAGCCCGCAGCAGATAGCCAGCCTCTGGAGATGCCGGACCTCACATACGAAGTTGCTGACGTAGCTCAGAGCATACTTAAAAATAAGGGCATCGATGCCGACATACTGTTCGTATCCTCCGAGAAGGTGCCAAAGGGTCTGGTCGCCCTGCAAAGCGTAAGTGCGGGACAGGAGATAGACGGCGACGAAAAGGTGACGGTGTACATAAGCCTGGGTCCCGCTCCCACGCCCACCCCGGAGCCCAGCCCCCTGCCTACTCCTACGCCAAAGGCCAGCCCCAAACCCCGCAGGACCAAGATACCCGAGATAGTCATACCTCAGCCTGTAGTGACGCCCTGCCCCGTTGGGTGAGGAGGCTAACCTTGACAGCCGGTTCGGCTGTGAGAGGGCGGAAGCCCAGGCAATGCAAATGCGGAAACCAAGGAAACATATAAAGCAACATATAAGGAGAAGATACCATGAAGAAGTTGTCCCTGATAATGGCTGTGCTGATGGCAATCGGCCTGTTCGCCGGCTGTGCGCAGCAGGAGAACGCCGAGCAGCTCCCCGGCGATGAAGAAGCTTCCGCCAAGGAATATCAGTATATCACTGCCGACGAAGTAAAGACAATGATAGAGAACGGCGACGAAAAGGTCATAGTTGATATACAGCCTGAGGAGTACTACGCCCAGGGCCATCTGCCCACCGCCATCTCTACCTACGCATATCCCGCGGATACGGATGAGCTGAAGGCCAAGCTGGATACCGCCCTCGAAAAGATAGATGAGAAGGAAGGCCCCGTCATTATAGTGGGCCTGGGCGGCAAGACCGGCGCGGAAAACGCCTACGACTACTATGCGGAAAAGGGCGTTGACGAGAGCAGGCTGAGGATACTTGAGGGCGGCCAGATGAGCTGGCCTTATGAGGAGCTCAAGTGGTACAACATAGATTATCTCTATATCGCTCCCGACGATCTGGTAAAGCTGCTTGAAGAAAACAAGAACGTCATGCTTATAGATATCCGTCAGAGCGAATATTACGATGCCGGCCACCTGCCCGGCTCCATACCCACCTATTCCTTCCCCAATACAAATAAGGAGCAGTGGGACGCTCTGGACGAGCTGAACGAGCAGATAGAAAAGACACTTGACCCCATAGTGCTCATCTGCATGAGCGGCACCAACGGCGCGTACAACGCCGTAAACCACTGGGCTACCAAGGGCATAGACCCGCGCAAGTTCTACATACTTGAAGGCGGCGGCACCAACTGGCCCTATGCGGATATGCTGGAAGTGACCCCCAATTACCAGTACATCACCCCTGATGAGCTCAAGACCAAGATCGAGGCCAAGGAGGATATGATACTGCTCTCCGTACAGACAAAGGACAGCTACAAGGAGGACGGGCATCTCCACGGCTCCATAGAAACCAAGGCGTATCCTGCCAATACCGAGGACCTTCGCAAGAGGCTGGATAAGGTAACGGATAAGCTTACCGAGAACGACCTGCCTATATATGTGATGTGCATGGAAGGCAAGGGCGGCGCGGAGAACGCCATAAGCTACTATGTAAACGAGAAAAAGATCGACCAGACCCGCTTCTATATTATCGAGGGCGGCATAAAGGGCTGGCCCTTCCCGGAGATGCTGGAAAGCAGCAAGACAGAAGCAGAAGAATAATACGGTTGAATATAACCGCCCCGGGTCACCGGGGCAGTTAGAGGCTGTCGAAAAAGTGGCTGAACGCCACTTCTTCGAGTTTTTTTCGAGTTTTGCCTCTCGCAAAAAACATGAGGTTCCGCCCCGGGAAACGGGCCGGAACTGACCCGCTGCGGCGGGCCTCCGGGCGGCAAAATCCGCAAAGTACGAAAACCTCTGGGTTTTCATCCGTTCTGACGCACATGTCGTCAGAGCCGGATTAAACATAAGGGGCTGCGGCCCCTTATCAACCCTAGGGTTTTTTGACAGACTGAAAGCCCCCGGAAATCCGGGGGCTTTCTCAATATATGCTGCGAGGCCATCTATGGGGCCTGAGCTTTATGACGCAAGCAGCTTCTCAACATTCTTATCCGTTCCCAGCACCCATATGGTGTCGCCGGTCTCCATGACATTGTCGCCGTCAGGCACTATGGGCTGCACACCGCCATGGCTCAGGCCTATGAGCACGCAGGAGTATTGATCCTGTATGCCGGAATGCTTTACGGATACGTTGCAATAGGGTTCACTACCATTAAGCTTTATCTCGGCGCAGCGGAGCGGCACCTGCCGCTCGCCCCTGCCCATACCCATAAACTCCTTCAAGGGAGTTACAGTGTGCTTTCCTATGTCATGGTTAGCGCAGTATTTCTTTATATGGCGTTCTGCTCCCATGGCAAATATGTGGTCTCCGGCTTGCAGCACCGTGCGGCCTGCGGGCAGCATCATTATCTCCGTATCCCGCTCTATCTTGAGCACAAACAGGCCGTTGTTCTTACCCCATCCAATATCCATAAGCGATTGGCCCACGAATTCATCCGGAACTATAAAGGAGAGTATTTTATAGCTCTCGTCGTATATTTCCATAGTTTCAGGCATTGGCATACCGTCAGCTACAGCCATGCCGGCAAACAGTATCGATGCCCTTTTGAGCTTTGAATAACGTGCGCGCTGGCGACTGTCAAGCACGTACAGCACTCCGCCTATGGCCATCCAGCAGAGGAACAACACCGTTGCCAGCTTGCCTATCCATACAGGCTGCCCGGGCATCAGCAGCAGAACCAGAAGCACAGCCATACAGAGTCCCGCAAACCAGGCTGTCTTTGCCCCTCCGGGTATCGTATAAGGGCGCTTAAGGCCGGGCTCGCTGCGGCGAAGCTTTATGAGACAGAAAGCTGTGAGCATCCAGCTGACAACGTATCCCGCCGCCGAGAAGGTGGTAAGATCGCCTATAAGCCCACTGCCGAGGAAGGGGCCCATAAGAGAGGCGATAAGCGTAACCTTTAACGCGTTTACCGGAGTCTTATAGACCGGATGCTGCTTTGCAAGTACATCAGGTACGATGCTGACACGAGCCATCGCCATGAGTATCTGCGAGGAGGCCATCATGAAGCCGTTCCATGTGGTAAGCAGGCCGCATATGGAGCCTATAAGTATCAGCAGATATAAGGATTGGCCCAGAGGACCGGGGTAAATATCACGGAATAGCAATGCCGCCGCCGGACTGTCAAACCCGATGAACTTCTCCCAGGGCATCGCCCCTCCCAGGGTAAAGAGCAGCAGCGCGTAAAACAGACAGGAGCTTACAACTGTCAGCACAACTGTTTTACCAACTGACTTTATGTTGCCGCCGGCGCTTTCGATTCCCTGCGGTATGGTCTCAAACCCCGCTATAAAGAATGGTACCGAGGCAAGTATTGACAGCATACCGCCTAAAAAGCTGCTGTGTGATCCCTTGCCAACGTTTTCGTAAACCGGGCTTAAGTTGGCAAAGCTGAACTTGCCCATGGCAAATATCATAGCCAATACGCCGCTTCCCACAAGAACAAAGCACAGCACCCTCTGGAGCATGGCGGAAGCGGAAACGCCCTTGCGATTTATGCAGTACAGTATTACGGAAATCACCGTGCCAACGATTATATGACCTATGTATATATCCGCCCCGGCAAGCGTATATAAAGGCTCGCCATGCTTGAGCACCGGGAACAATATGCTGAGAATATCAACTACATATATGGCTTCCCAGGGTATTATGGTTATGAATGCACCGAAAGCCGTCCAGCCGGATATGAAGGCGGTATTATCGCCAAAGGCGCGGAAGGCATATGCCATTCCGCCGCCTGTTACGGGCAGCATTGCACAAAGCTCGCAATAGCAAAGCGCTACCGGTATCATCATAACCAGTGCAAGTATGTAGCCCAGCGCCGCGGGCAGGGGGCCGCCGCTTCCTGCCATCCAGCTGTTTATGGATACAGCCCAGCCCACGCCGACTATGGCGCCAAAGCCTATGCAGAAAAAGTCAACGGCAGATACCTTTTTTGTCTCGTTCATTTCGCGTGCCTTCTTTCCAGTACGATTACTAATCGTTAGCATTAATAATTCTCATCAATCAAATTGCCGCTTTATATGATAATCGCGGTTAAATTCTTTGTCAATGCATAAAAACCTATTTTTATGAGTCATATTTTTCACACAGTCGGCGTGCGGCAGCCCTGCGGCGTCAATGGGCAAGGATAATAAAAAAGCGCCGCGGCGATCCTTGCGGATGTGCGGCGCAATCATGCTTCCTAAGGGGTGATTCTTTGCGCTATGCCTGCGCTTCCTCGGCAAGCTCGCGGAAAATAGGCAGGCTGCGCTTTATCATATCATGTGAAACGCAGGTACTGAGGCGGAAATGGCCGGGGCAGCCGAATTCATTTCCCGGCACCACAAGAAGATCCTTCCTCATAGCCCGAGCGGCAAATTCTTTTGCGTCCCCGCCGGGCGCTTCAACAAAAAGATAAAACGCGCCCTTGGGCTTAACGCATTTGTAGCCGTATTCCGCCAACGCGTCGTAAAGGGTACGCCTGTTCCTGTCATACGCCTCTACGTCGGGGCGTAGCTTTACGCAGCGCGCCAGCATCTGCTGCATGGTGGAGGGGGCGCATACATGGCCCATGCTCCTTGACGCGCCGGATATGGCAAGCAGGAGCTCATGGCTGTCCTCCGCCTCGTCCGTCACGCAGGCATACCCTATGCGCTCGCCCGGGAGAGACATCGACTTGGAATATGAATAGCACACTATGGTATTTGCATACAGCTTGGGTATGAACGTGACCTCGGCGCCGTCGTATACCAGCTCGCGGTAGGGCTCATCCGCTATTATATATATCGGATGCCCGTACTCCGCGCTTCTCTGCTCAAGCAGCCTTCCCAGCCGGCACAGCGTCTCCCTGCCGTATACCGCGCCGGAGGGGTTATTGGGGGAATTTACTATCACAGCCTGAGTATGGGAATTTATACGCTTTTCCAGCTCGTCGAACCGTATCTGGAACGCCTCGGTATCCGCCGGCACCGTCACGAGCTTCATTCCGCTGCTTTCTGCATACATCGGGTATTCAGGAAAGTATGGTGCGATCACTATTACCTCGCTGTCCTTTACGGCGATAGCCTTCAGGGACGCTATAACGGCCGCTGCCGCGCCGCAGGTCAGCAGCAGGTTATTTGAGCTTATATTCATGCCGTACCGCTCATTCAGATCCTCCGCTATGGCTTCTCTGGCCCGCTTATCTCCCCCGGCTGGCGTATAGCCGTGAAGCATAAGGCTGTTCTTGGTTTGTATAAGGGTGGTGATGGTATTATCCACCTGCTTGTGTGTGGGTATAGAAGGATTCCCAAGCGAATAATCAAATACGTTTTCTTCGCCGACCTGCTGTTTGCGTTTTAGTCCGAACTCAAATATTTCACGTATGCAGGACTGTTTTGATCCCAGGACGTACATTTTTTCCGATATCATATTATCCCCACCTCGTCTTTTTTGTTAACCCCGCGCCGCAACCGCTCCAAAGGCGATCGACGCCAGCTTTGTCTCCGCATTGTCTGATCTGGATACCAGTACTATGGGTACCTTTGCCCCAACGATTATTCCCGCGCTCTTTGCGCCGCCAAACAGCGACATGGCCTTTCCCATTGCATTGCCCACCTCATAATTGGGGACCAGAAGTATATCAGCCATACCGGCTCCGGGGGCGTTGTATTTTTTATGCGCGCAAGCCTCCCGGCTTACTGCAAGATCCAGCCCTACCGGGCCGTAAACCTGCATATCATACTTGCTCCAGCGCTCCGACATTCCCGCAAGCTCCTGCGCATCCACCATAGACTGTATCTTTGGGTTTACCGTCTCGGCGCCGCATATGCAGGCCGCGTACAGCCTCCCAAAGCCTATGCTTTTCATCGTGATGGCAGCGTTTTCCAGTATCTCGGTCTTCTTTGCGAGGTCGGGGAAGGGGTTCATGCCCCCGTCCGTAACCGCCATGAGCCTGTGTCCCGCAGGCTGATAAAGCATGACGTGGCTTATCAGCCTTTCGGTGCGTATGCCGTTTTCCTTATCCAATACAGCACGCATAAGGTCAGCAGTATTCAGTATCCCCTTCATGAGAAGGTTTGCCCTTCCGCTGCGCACTGCGCTGACGGCCTTTGCGGCACAATCCGCATCGCTGTCAGCCGGAATAAGCTCAAAGCCGCTGTCCTCCTCGCCCAGTTCACTGAGTATGCTCTTTATCCGTATTACATTTCCCACCAGTATGGCATTTGCGATATTCTTTCGTTTTGCCTCGCAAACCGCCTTCAGTACCTCCTCATCGTGCGCCGCGGCTACCGCTATTACTCCGGAAGCCATGCCTGACGCCGTCCTTATCAGGCTTTCTATGGTGATCATCTTAACATCTCCTATCAGTATTCAGAGCATTTCCCGCCGTGGAGCACCCTCAGCGCCCCCTCGGCCAGGCTTCTCATTTCCTCCTCACCCGGCAGGCAGATAACCGGCGCCACTTTGGAAACATATGAGGTTATCTCTCTGCACAGGCTCTCGCTGTACGCCATACCTCCGGTATATACTATGGCGTCCACCCTGAAGCGCAGTACAGCTGCCATGGAACCTATATCTTTGGCAAGCTGATAGGCAAGGGCACGGAATACCAGCGTTGCTTCCTTGTCACCGTCATTCATCTTTTTTTCCACTTCGCGGAAATCCTTTGTTCCGAGGTAGGAATACACCCCCGCCTCCGAGCCAAGCATGCGCTTCACTTCCGCCTTTTCCCGGCCGGAATAGCACAGCTCCACTACGGCGTTCACCGGCAGCGCGCCGCCCCTGTCCAGCCCCATACTGCCGTCGTCCTTGACGTTATATACGTCCACTACCCTTCCTTTTTCGTGGGCTGCCACCGATACCCCGCCGCCCAGATGAGCAACGATGAGGTTCAGCTCCTCATATGACCTCCCCATTTGCTGCGCCGCCCTGCGCGCCACCGATTTGTGATTGAGTGCATGGAAAAAGCTCTGCCGCTCCATGCCCTTCATTCCGGATATACGCGCAACATCCTGCATCTCGTCCACACAGACCGGATCCACAAAATATGCCGGTATCCCTGCGGGCTTCGCAAGCTCCATGGCGATATACGCGCCCAGGTTTGCCGCGTGCTCGCCATAGCCGGGATGAAGTATGTCATTTATGACTCTGTCGTTTACGGCATATGTGCCGGAGGGGATATGGCGCAGCAGGCCGCCCCTTCCGCATATGGCGTCAAAGTCGGATACCTTCATGCCGTTTTCCCTCAACGCATCCAGTATCAGTTTTTTGCGGTACGGCATCTGCTCAGCTATATGGGCGAATTTTGAAAGCTCCTGCGCGCTGTGGCTTATACTCACGCGCATAACTTCCTTTTCTTCGTCAAACGCGGATATTTTTGTTGACGTTGCCCCCGGATTTATCACCAGAACCTTCATAAGCATCCCTTCCGATCAGGCTATACGGCCCCGTATCCGGCGCGGTAGGCCCTGATGTTCATATCCCTGAATTTTTCCGGCACGGTATCCGCTATGACCGCTTCCCAGTCTATGCCGTCCATGCCCAGCACCTTTATCATGCTGCCGAAGAGCACTATATTCATGCACTTGGGATTGCCCATATCCTCCGCTATCTTTGCCGCGTTCAGCGTATAGCAGTTAAATCTGCTCTTCATGGCCTCTATGCAGCCCTTGGGATATTCGCACATACCCGCCGCCGTGGTGGAGGATTCTATCTCAAAATCGTTTATAACGGCTATCCCGTCCGGCTTGAGATAGTCGGCATAGCGTACCGCCTCCATCTTTTCAAAGGCCACGACTATATCCGCCGCGCCCTTGCCTATGACCGGGGAATATACCTTTTTGCCCCAATGCACCTGCGTGGATACGCTTCCGCCGCGCTGGCTCATTCCATGAACCTCAGACATCTTTACGTCATATCCGGCGCGCATGAGCCCATTTACCAGAACCTTCGCCGTCAGTATCGTTCCCTGGCCGCCTACGCCTACAAGTATCGCGCTTTTATTCTGTTCCATGGAAATTACCTCTCCCTTCTTGAAATAGCGCCCTTGGGACATACCTGGGCGCAGACGGTGCAGCCTATGCACTGTGCGGCGTCTATGCGCGCCTTGCCCTCATGTACCATGACGGCAGGGCAGCCGACCTTTAGGCACATTTTGCAGCCTATGCACTTTTGCGCATCCACCTCGCATAACCCTATATCGTGCTTTATCCTCTTTATCAGCACGCAGGGACGGCGGGTTATGATAGCCGCCGGTACCTCGGAAGCCGTGGCTTCCTCTACCGCTTTTTCCATGGCCTTAAGATCCTGCGGATCCACTATAATAACCTCTTCATAGCCAATGGAAGCAAGTACGTCCTCTATCCTTATCTTTTCCGCCACATCCCCCTGCAGCGTATAGCCGCTGCCCGGGTTATCCTGATGCCCCGTCATGCCTGTTATGGAATTATCCAAAACCACGGGTATAACCTCGCCCTTGTTGTAGATTATCTCCGCCGCGCCGGTCATCCCGCTATGGAAGAAGGTAGAATCCCCCATTATGCCGAATACCTTTTTATCCTTTACGCCGCTGCGCTCAAAGGCCTTCGCCATGCCCATGGCAACCGTAAAGCCTCCGCCCATGCACACGCAGCTGTCTAAGGCGGAAAGGGGCGCCGCCGCTCCGAGCGTATAGCAGCCTATATCCCCGGCCACTACCGCGTCCTTGTGGCGGGATATGGTATAGAAGAAGCCACGGTGGGGGCATCCCGGGCAAAGCACCGGCGGACGCGGAACGGGCTTCACGTCAAGCTCCACGCTTGCGGCCTTCTCGCCGAAGAGCCTTTCTTTAAGTATCTGCGGGTTGAGCTCGTACATATCGCCTATGAGCTCCTTGCCCACGCACTCTATGCCGGCGGCCTTCATCTGCTCCTCCATAAAGCCGTCCAGCTCCTCTATGACGTAGAGCTTATCGACCTTCTTTGCAAAGCCTCGTATCAGCTCGATGGGAAGGGGATTGGTAAGCCCCAGCTTAAGAAAAGACGTATCCTCCGGGAAAGCGTCCTTTGCGTACTGATACGCTATGGAGGCGGTCACAACGCCTATTTTGCCGCCCTTCATTTCTGCTACATTAAGCGGGCAATCACATGCGTACTCCTCAAGCTTCTTCATGTTTTCTTCCAGCTTCGCCCTGTTTGCGTATGCGTTGGCGGGGGTGGATACGAACTTGCGCACGTTGCGCGTATATTCCTTTGCTTTGTGCTCCTCCTTTTCGCCGAAGGTCACGATGCTCTTTGAATGGGCTATCCTTGTGATAGTCCTGAACAGCACCGGCATATCGAAGCGCTCTGATATCTCGTATGCGGTATGCATGAAATCGAGGCACTCCTGGGAATCCGACGGCTCCACCATAGCTATCTTGGCGGCCCTTGCGTAGTTCCTGTTGTCCTGCTCGTTCTGCGATGAATGCATGCTCGGGTCGTCTGCGGATATTATTACAAATCCTCCGTTGACTCCGTTATAAGCCGCGGTAAAGATAGGGTCTGCCGCCACGTTCACGCCGACGTGCTTCATGGCCGCGAGGCTGCGTACTCCGGCTATGCTGGCGCCGTATGCCACCTCCACCGCCACCTTTTCGTTTGGCGCCCATTCGCAATACAGGTCATCTCCATATTTGGTCAGGTTTTCAAACACCTCGGTGCTGGGCGTTCCCGGATATGCGGAGCATACCCTCACCCCGGCTTCATACGCGCCTCTTGCTATTGCCTCATTTCCGTAAAGTAGATGCTTTTCCAAATTTATCCGCCTCCCGTCATACTAAAAGAGTTGTTCCATAGCTGAATTGACTGACTTTTTTCTATTTTCCTGCTTATATTTTATTTCAGCTTATTGCGCTGTGTAAAGCGCGACCTTATAATAGTGATATTAGCAAACCTTATTATAAAGAGAGATGGAATTCAATGAACATACTTCAATTAATATATGTCCTGGAGGTTGCGAAATATCACAACGTATCCAAGGCGGCAAGCAGGCTCTACCTCTCCCAGTCCGCCCTTTCCCAGCAGATATCCCGGCTTGAAAAGGAGCTGGGTTACGAGCTTTTTTCCCGGGCTTCCCATGGGTTTTACCTTACGGAAAGGGGCAGGCAGTTCTGCGATGCGGCGCAGCCCGCAGTAGACAGCTGGCAGCGGTTTCAGCGCAGCATAGGCTTTGAGAACAGCCGGTGTAAAAAGCATCTTCGCATCGCCATGGGATCGCGTGTGTATTCAAACGGTCTTTTTCACGATATCGCATCTTTTTTTGATAATCTTCCGGATTTAGAGGTAACCTTCATAACCGAGGCGGGCTTTGACTACCTTGCGGGACTTAAGGATGGCTCCATAGATCTGGCGCTGGACAGGCTTCCGCCCCACAGCCTTATGAACGATTGCCCCCCTCTGGATTGCTGTAATCTTATAGGCGAAAGCCAGTGCGTCCTCATGTCTCCTATGGATCCAAGAAGCACAATGGAGTATATCTCCCCCCGGGAATTGCAGGGCAGTGCCATGATAACCGGCCTGGAAGGCTCCATCGAGGACAGAACGCTGAAGGAAACCTTCAAAAATCACGGCATATCCCCCGGTCGCGTATACCGTTCCGACGGTATACATACGGTCATAAACCTTATCCGCAGCGGCAAGGGGGTAGCCATAGGGCCCCGTTCCTTCGCTTCATATTATGGCGTAGCGGCAGTGCCTCTCAACCCTCCAGGGCTGGTTTATCTCAGCTTTATCTGCCCCGCCGACCGCTCCGGCTCCCCCGAGATAGTTATGTTCCGCAAATACCTTCTCGATATATGCGGTCACAGATTCTGACGGCTTCTCCCCGCTTTTTTTGATGAAAAAAGGGCTTTCTGACGCTTTTATCGCGGCAGCAGGCCCTATTTTTCTTTGTCTTATTTTTTTATTGATTTGCCAGGCTCACGTACTTGTCGTACAGGAAGCCGTACTGCTTTCCGCACTTTGCAAAGCACCATCCGTCGGATACATAGTATACCGTCACATTCTCTCCCTTATCCAGCTTGCCCAGCTTCTTGCTGCCGGTGGAAGGGCCGCTCCTGATGTTCACCTCGGAATTCGTTACGCATTTCTGCGGAGTTATTCCTGAGCTGACCTTTTGTATGTCCACAGTACCTGCCTTTGTGGGCTTGAGATAATCGGAACTGATAAAGCCCGCCTGCCCGCCGTATACGACGTAATACCAGCTTCCCGTCTGGCCTATTATCTCCACCTCGGCGCCCTTTTTAAGGGTTTCGTAAACCTTGGTATTCTTCGTATTGGGGCCGCTCCGGAAGTTCACTTTGGAATTGGTCTCGCCCCTGGGCAGCACCACGCCGGAGCCGCTGTCCACATTCGCTGCCGTATCCTTATCATTCTCCCCGGTGCCTACGGCCGTGCCTTTATCGTGTACAGTGCCCGTGACGTACTTCGCGTATATGTAGCCCCTTGTACCCTTGTATTCCACAAGACACCAGCCATTTTCATTAGCGTATATAGTAACCTCGGTGCCCTTGGGCAGGCGCGCGAGTTTCTTTGTACTGGAGGAAGGACCCTGCCTCATATTCACCTTGGTATTGGTTTTTCCAGTGCCTATGGCGTCGTCGCTTTCCGCCCTGCCTGCATTCTGCTGCTCGCCCCCCGCATATGCTTCCGTCACCTTTACATACTTTGAGCTTACAAAGCCCTCCGTTCCGTCAGAGGTCTTTACGGAGTACCAGCCATCCTTTTTGCCATAAAGTATAAGCTCTGTATCCTTTTTCAGAGTAGCTATTATCGCTGAATCGGTATTGCTGCCCTTGCGCAGCCTGACGCTGCCAGTGGTAACGCCCTTGCCGGCAGCATCCGAGCCGCCATTTACCTTCTGTGTGCCTGTCTGCTGTATGTAGTCCTTGTGTACATATCCCTTCAGCTGCCCTGTCTGGACGCTGTACCAGTTTCCGGACTGACCGAGTATGTATACTCCGGTGTTCTTTTCAAGCTTCTTTAAGGAATTATACGACGTGCCGGGGCCTATGCGCATATTCACTCCGGAGGAAGTCACCCGGCCTACCTTTACTGTATCTCCGCCATCGTCCTGCTTCGGGGCAGTCGCGGCATCGTCCTGAGATTTGATATTCTCCTGCTTCTCCCCGCCCGTGACCTTTACGTAGCTTTCGCTGATATATCCAAGCTTGCCGCCTGCCTCGCCGTAATACCAGCCGCCAGTCTTGCCGTATATGCTTATGCTGGTGTTTTTATCCAGCTTGTCTATGCTGGCATAGGACGCCGCGGGGCCATTGCGGAAGTTTACCCCCTGCCCCGTCACTATGCCTGAGGCCACAGATTCCGGAACCAGTATTATATCCGCCGCTTCACTGTCATTATCGCCGCCGTTTGCGCCATCGGCCTTCGGTACCTCCTGCTCTTCATCGGCGTCTGACTTCTGCGCTGGGTAGCCCGTTATGCTCACATATGTGGATATGACGTACCCCTTCTTGCCGCTTGGCGTGGATACCAGATACCAGCCTCCCGCGGAATCGTATATGTACAGCTGCGTATCTCTTTCCAGCTTATCGATGCTCTCATAGGAGGTGCCGGGGCCTGTCCTCATATTCACGCCGGAGCCGTTCACAGTACCATATGCCTGTACGCCCTCCGGAGCATCTGCAGCAGGACTGCCGGACGGCGCCGGGGTTGCCTCAGCCTGCGGCCTTTCGCCCTTATACTCCAGATACTTTTCGGATATATAGCCGCTCTTGCCATCATACACTGCCTGAGCCCATCCATCGTTGCTGCCGTATACGTATACGGTGCTGCCTGCGGGAACGGTGCATATGCTGCTGTACTTTGTGCCTGCTCCGGAACGCAGTTTCACGCCGCCGGTAGTGACCGCTTCGACGTAGCTGCCGGAGGGGGTAAACTCCACGCTGCTGTTTTTATTGATAGGATCCTGCGGCGCAGATACATCGATGCTCGCAAAGGAAGCGCCAGGATAATAGAATTTCAGTATTTCCCTATAGCTCATGCCCGCGCTTCCCATTGCCTGCGCGCCCCGCTGGCTCATTCCTACGCCGTGGCCAAAGCGCACGTGGTATATCTTATAATACCCCGATGAGTCCATTTCGCCCCAGTATGCGCGCAGTGTCTTGTCGTACACCACGCCATAGCTTTCGAACTCGCTGGTATAGAACTCCAGAGTCACTCTTTCGGATCCCATTCCGTTCTGGCTGGCCGCAAGCTCTATGCTGCACTTTGACATACAGCGGCTGGTGCCTGAGTACTTGGGTGAATGTACGGATACGGAATATATGCCGTCTATCTGGTTAACCTGGTAGCCCAGCGCCCTCGAAGCCTTGTCCAGCAGCATATTCATCAGTGCCGGGCTTATCTCGCCGCCCATGTTCACCGGGAGCTTTACGGTTTCCATCTTGCTGTATGCGTTGCCGAGATCGTATGGATCGAGACGTATATCGTAGCCGCCGTCGCTCAGCCGCTTTGAGGGCCACGCCTGGCTGGGCAGCAGAGTCTCGCCTCCGTTGCTGGCAGCGTAGTAGGTACACAGCATTCTGCCGTTTACTGCAAGTATTTCGTCAAGCGTACTGTCCACCGCCTCTATCACATTGGTATAAGAGGCGTTATATCCCTTGTATACCTGCTCCGCCGAGGTGTCGCCTATATAGTAATCTCCCGATGTGGTCATGTTGGAAAGCACGTAGCACTTTGCCGCCACCGCCTGTGCCTTAAGAGCCTCTATGGGGAAGGTATTGCTCATTTCATACCCTACCACACCGTAAAGGTAGTGAGCCAGCGGTACCTCGTTTACCACGCGTATATAGCCGGAGGACATCACCTTTAAGTTAAAATGGCCCAGGTAGCATCTGCCGTTGAGCTTAATATAACCCGCCTCACGAGATACCCTCTCGCGCATTATTGAAAACGACTGGCCGGTATATATCTCCCCCTGGGAGCCGGAATGGTAAAGCGTCATGGTACCGTCGCCGTTGCTGCGCACCGTTACTGTGCCTCCGGTAAACTCCGCACCGTTTTCCTTGATAAAATACTTACCGGAAGCATACATGGTAAGCACGGTAGCATTGTTGGTGGAAAGCTTTACCTTTATCCAGCTATAGTCTGCCGCCGCGTGGGCCTGCTGCGGCACAGCGCAAAGCAGCAGCACCGTCGCCATTAGCATCGCCATCAACCTTTTCATCATGCATTACCCCTATATAAAATATAAATTGATCGAATCGTATCGAATTATATAGAAATATACCATATATCGGGTTAATTGTGTACTTTTGCACAATTTATTTACAAATTTGGGTCAAAAAACCGGCTGTTAAAAAATCCCCCGGTTATCCGGGGGAGTAAGCATTTTAGCGTTATACGGTTCAGATGAGATTCTTTTCGTTTTCCTTGCTGAACATATGCAGCACGTTGCCGCCGAATGTAAAGTTTACCTTGCTTCCGTAGCCGAACATCTGCTGTGCGCTGCCGTCCAGGTCTATTGTGGGGATTATCACCACAACATCTTTGCCATTGGCGTTTACATGGAGATGCACGGAGCTGCCCATCATCTCGGATACGTCCACGGTTGCACTGATGTGCGCCGCCGCGTCGTCAGAGCAGAGCATTATGTGCTCCGGCCTTATGCCGAGGGTTATATCCTGTGGTTCAACATTATTGGCCCTGAGCGCCTGCTGCTTTTCTTCGGGCAGGTGAACCCTTGCACCGTCCAGCTCTACATAATATCCGTCAGCGTCCTTATCCAGTTTTGCATCAAAGAAGTTCATCTGCGGAGTTCCTATGAAGCCCGCCACGAAGAGGTTTGCAGGGTGGTTGAACACCTCCTGAGGGGTGCCTATCTGCTGAATGAATCCGTCCCGCATTATGACTATGCGGTCGCCCAGGGTCATAGCCTCGGTCTGATCGTGAGTAACGTAGACGAAGGTAGTATCTATCCTCTGGCGCAGCTTTATTATCTCCGCACGCATCTGATTGCGCAGCTTTGCGTCCAGATTGGAAAGAGGCTCATCCATCAGGAATACGGCAGGGTTGCGCACTATTGCGCGCCCTATGGCCACACGCTGACGCTGTCCGCCGGAAAGGGCCTTGGGCTTTCGGTCGAGGTACTGGGTTATGTCCAGTATCTCCGCCGCTTCCTTTACCTTGCGGTCTATCTCGTCCTTGGGGGTCTTCTTGAGCTTGAGGGAGAAAGCCATATTCTCATATACCGTCATATGAGGGTACAGGGCGTAGTTCTGGAATACCATGGCGATATCCCTGTCCTTGGGAGCTACGTCGTTCATAAGCTTGTCGCCTATGTACAGCTCGCCGGCGGTAATGTCTTCAAGTCCCGCTATCATGCGCAGGGTTGTGGACTTTCCGCAACCGGAGGGGCCTACCAGCACGATAAATTCCTTGTCTGCAATGTCAAGGTTAAACTCCTGCACCGCTACGACGCCCTCATCGGTAATCTGAAGATTGTGTTTCTTTTCAGGCTGGTCCTTGGCCCTTTTCTTGGGCGCACTGTTTGGATAGACCTTTTTGATGTTTCTGAGGCTTACCTTTGCCATATTCTTTTTTCGGCTGCGACCGTTCTGCCTCCGCAAGGAACGGCCTCGGGATAAAGGCAATTATCCCATTACGACAGGTCTCCACACTGCCGCACCGCCAGCCGCGGCGGATCCTCTCCTTTTTTAGCCCTTCACGGATTATTTAAGTGGAGTAACCCGCAGGGGTAAAATAGGTTTATTTTATTAAATATATCATATTTACCCGCGCCATTTCAACGGTCATGCGAAAGAAAAATGGCGAATTTGTTAAAGGATAAACTTTTCTTGAAAATGCCCCTGCCCATGCTATAATTATTGTGTTGAAATATAATCCTATTGATAGTTTTTTTATATTCCTTCGGAGGACTGCCAATGTATTGCCTTGACAACATCGACAATATAAAAAATACCGTTCGTCCCAAGAAGACTGCTCACGTTTACGTGCCCTACAATTGCGGCAGGAAGTGCCCCTTCTGCGAATCCCGCAAGATGTACGATACGCTGGACGTCTCATTGGATAAGACCCTCGAGGTGCTCCGCCGCATAGCGGATTCCGACATCGAGGATATAATGATAACCGGCGGCGAGCCCTGCGACAATCTTGATTATCTCGGCAAAATGCTGGATATACTCAAAGACAAGATCGTCTACGTAAACACCCTTTTCCCCTCCGAATCCGCAAAAGACATCACCCACATGTTCGATGTGGAATATCCTTGCGTAAAAGGCATAAACGTCTCCCGCCACCTCAGTACATACGAAAAAGACTCTGCCTTCCTCTATGCCCCCGCCACTGACGACGTTCTGGGCAATCTGAAGGTTCCCGTCCGCATAAACTGCGTCATACAGGACCGGCGCGCCCCATTTTCATGGGTGGATTCCGTAGTACGGCGCTGGGAAAAGCAGCACGATCACAAGCCCAATCTTGAACTGCACTTTCGGGAGAATTTCAACGAAGTAACGGCGGAGAACCTGCACATACAGGACAGCCCCTTCCTGAAGACACTCTGCGAGAACTACAAATATCACTACTACAACATGGGTACTTCCTTCGATGACGTATCCTTCCTGTCGGACAGCGGCATGACGGTATATTACCACAAGATACTGCCCTACAGCATATGCAAAATAGGCCCCCTCACCATACTGCACGAAATGGTGGTCTTTCCCGATGCCGAGGTATGCACCGACTGGGACGGCAGCAAGGACGGGCTTGAGGAATACTGCAAATGGGTAAATTATAAGCTATAACCGCAAAAAAGGCCGGATCGATCCGGCCTTTTTGTTTTGTCGCGTCATATTTCCTTTATCATGGTGAACATGCCAAGGCGCCTGCCTTCCCGGCTGTGTATCGCGTTGGGAAGTTCTCCCGTCACCCGATAACCCAGCTTTTCGTAAAGGCATTTCGCCCTGTCGTTGCCCTCTATAAATTCCAGTTCCATCTGGCTGATGCCCATGGTCTTAGCCTGCTTTTCCAAAGCGTTCATCATTATTGTGCCGAGGCCCTTACCCCAGTATTTGCTTATCACGCTTATGCCCACGCTTGCCCTGTGCCGCACCTTGGACTTCTTCATCCCGGCACAGTTGAGTGAGCAGAAGCCCACAAGCTCACCGTCTATATCACATACCAGCATCAGCGTGCCATCCGACTCATTGGTCATCTGTATAAAGGCCGCTTCGCTTTCGTCGCTCCGTATTATCTCGTCCGGGTAGTGTATAAGGTATTCAGTCTCCCCTGCGCAGGTCCGCATGAGCTCCAGTACCTTGCCGCCTTCGCTGGGCTCCGCATTGCGCAGTACGCCATATGTCTTATCCTTCAGCCGTATCAGCTCAGCATCGTACCTCATCAGGCGTCCGCATCCTCCTGTCTCGTCCCGCGCCTGCGCTTGCCCTTAAGGCTTATATCCAGCTTTAGGGCATTGTGCGGACAGACGGTAACGCACTTGCCGCAGCGTATGCAGTCGGTAGAGTTAGGCTCCTTGTATACGGGTATATCCAATCCGCAGGCCTTCTGGCAGGCGCCGCACCCCACACAGCGGCTCTTGCTCACCCGCATTCTTACCAGCGATACAGGGTTCATCAGGCCATATATGGCGCCCAGGGGGCAAATATAGCGGCAGAACGGGCGGTACATGAGTATGGAGCCTGTTATTATCACAACCAGTATGAAAAGCTTCCAGGTAAACAGCCAGCCAATGACGCTTCTCAGCTCCTCGTTGAGAGCAAGCAGCGGTATGCCTCCCAGCAGCGTGCCGGAGGGACATATCCACTTGCAGAACCATGGCATACCCACGCCGTATGAGCCCTTGGCAAGCATGGGCAGCAGTATGCACATGACCACGAGTACGACGTAGCGTGTCTTGCGCAGGTATTTCTCGCCGGGCAGCCGCCGTATTTTTTTCTTTGGAGGTATCTTGAAGAGCAGGTCCTGCACCAGCCCGAAGGGACATAGCCAGCCGCACACTATTCTGCCCAGCAGCGCGCCTATGGTTATAAGCGTGCCTAATACGTAAAATGGGAATCCATGTGACCTGCCCGCCAACGCGTTCTGCAGTGAACCCATAGGGCATGCACCCCATGCGCCTGGGCAGGAATAGCAGTTCAATCCCGGAACGCATATATTCTTTATGCCGCCCTGATATATGGTGCCGTTTATATAGCCCGAGGCATAGCTGTTAGTCAGCAGCGTCCAGCAGGCCTGAAGGTATATCCGCGCCCTGAGAAAGGGGTGGTTCTTCTTTTTGTTTTTCTTCTTATCCAAGGCCGATACACTCCATGCAGATCATTATGGCCTTTTGCATGACGGCATTGGCCTCGCCCCTTACCGCACCTATGACGATAAAGGCCAGACCTGCCGCTAAAAGTGCCAATGATATAATACTACGCTTTTTCATTCATCACCGTCTCTATAATATCTATCCATTTCTGTTTGCTCTTTGCGCCGTGAACCACCGTTACGAGCCTGCCCTCGGAGTCGTAAAACTTCGTCGTGGGCACCGTGTTTACGCCCTGGAGCATGGTTTTTATCACGCTCTGGCTGGCAATAATGTTGGTAAAATTGCCTCCCGCGCTTTCAAACATCTCCTTGGAGCTGAGCACCATGTCGGGATTCTCCGGCATCGCGTCCGCCGAGAGGCCGATTATCCTGAAGCCGCTTCCCTTGTATTCCTTTGCCAGTTCTGAGAGATCACCCATCTCTTGCAGACAGCTCGGTCAGGTACGGGTCCAGATATTCACCATAGTTATGCGGTTCTTGCTGAACAGGCTGCTGCCGGTGCTGCTGCCATCCAGCGTAGTCGTCTCGAAGCTTATAGCCTTTGAGCTGCTCTCGTATGAAAGGGACTGTTTTGTATAGCTGTCCGCATAGGGCGTCTTTACTTTTTTCTCAGGCTTAGGCGTCGGAGTAGCTTCAGCCTTCTTGTCGTCCTTTTTGTCGTCCTTTTTGTCGTCCTTTTTGTCGTCCTTTTTGCCTTCCGCCTGCTCCTTATTGCCGCTGCTCTGCTTGTCCTCCCGCTTTTGGGGCCGCTTTGTGGGTTCAGGCGTAGGTTCCGGAGTAGGCACTGGGGTAACGACGGGCTGTGGCGTAGCATATCCGGTTATGGCGACGAACGTAGTGTCATCCCCGTACTGCTCGTCGTCCAGATATCCTATATCCACCATCACGAAGGTATCCGCTTCTGTCTTTTTTGCGCAGCCAAAGGAGCACAAAAAGCCTGCCGCCAGCACTGCCGGCAAAGCCCTTTTGGCCGCCCTATAAACAGGGCCCTTTTTTATTCCGGCCCATAATGAAGAATTTTCCTTCCTGTACATGATTTGATTATAAGTCCCGTAAAAAAGGCTGTCAACAAAGAGGGAGCGTTTGGGGAAAAAGTTAACAGTTAAGCCATAAGGTCAGCAAGCACGCCGGTATGCTCCAGAAGTATCTTGAGGCCCAGGAGTATGAGCATCACTCCTCCTGTCAGCTCGGCTTTTGACTTGTATTTCGTCCCGAAAACGCTGCCAACCTTTACCCCCGCCATGGATATGATGCAGGTGGTGCAGCCTATAATGCTCACCGCGCCGACTATGTCCACATCGAGAAAGGCGAAGGTTATGCCCGCGGCAAGGGCGTCTATGCTGGTAGCCACTGCGAGCATCAGCATGGTCTTGAAGGAGAGCGAGCCGCTGTCCCTGCCCGCGTCCTCGTCCCTTGAGAGTGCCTCCCGTATCATATTTGCGCCTATGAGTGAGAGCAGTATGAATGCCACCCAGTGATCTATCGACTGTATGGCGCCGCTGAAGCGCGTGCCCAAGAAGTATCCTATCATTGGCATAAGCGCCTGGAAGCCGCCGAACCACAGGCCGACAATGGCGGCCTTTTTGATATCTATGCGTTTCACAGCAAGGCCCTTGCATATTGATACGGCAAAAGCGTCCATGGACAGGCCGATGGCTAAAATAAACAACTCCAACGCGCTCATAGGATTTTATACCTCTTTCCCGGCAAAAACACTAACAGCCTGCAACTATATTGCAATTATTATAAATAATAGGTCAGGGGCGTCCCCATTATGAACGCCCCTCGATCTTATCCGAATCGTTACCCCTGCAGCTCCGCAAGGCGATGCTCCAGCTTGGATAGCATATCCTTAGCGACCTCTAACTTGCCCTTTTCCTCGTTGATGACCTTCTCGGGAGCCTTGGCAACGAAGCCCGGGTTGCCCAGCTTGCCCTCTGCGCGGGTGACCTCGCCCTTCATTCGATTTATCTCCTTGTTTACCCTCTCTATTTCCTTATCTATGTCGATAAGCTGATCCAGGGGTATGAAGGCCTCGCCCATGGCGCATACGGCGTTTACCGCTCCCTTGGGTATGCCGTTCTTATCCTGCTGAACTATCACGTTCTCCGCGCCTGCCAGCTTCATAAGATATGCTCTTGCCATCTCGAAGGCAGGGGCGTTCTCGGCGGGGGTTACCATGTACACGGCGGTGCGCCTTGCGGGAGGCACGTTCATCTCCGCCCGGAGGTTCCTTATGGAGCGGATAACGTCCATCACGCCCTCCATCTCCTCTGCCTCCTCAGCAAACTGGAAGTCATTGGTGTACTTGGGCCAGCTTGCGCGCATGATGGTCTCCTCCGCGTTTGGTAGGCTTTGATACAGCTCCTCCGTAATAAACGGCATGAAGGGGTGAAGCAGCTTCATGGAGTCCCCCAGCACCCGGACCAGTATAGCCTTCACGTTTGCCTTGGCACTCTCGTCATCGCCGTAAAGGCGGGGCTTTGCCATCTCTATGTACCAGTCGCAGAACTCGGTCCAGATGAAATCATATACCTTCTGCGCGGCGACGTTGAGCTCGAAGTTGTCCATATTGGAGGTGACTTCACCTGCAACGGCGTTGAGCCTGTGGAGTATCCACTTGTCGGCGATATCCAGCTTTGCCATGTCTATATCGCCTATCTTCTCATCGCCAATGTTCATCTGAACAAAGCGAGAGGCGTTGTAGACCTTATTGCAGAAGTTTCTGGCGGCCTCCACCTTTTTGTTGGAAAAGCGCATGTCGTTGCCCGCGCTGTTGCCGGTCACCAGGCTGAAGCGCAGGGAATCCGCGCCATAGTCCTTGATTATCTCAAGGGGATCTATGCCGTTGCCAAGGGATTTGGACATCTTGCGGCCCAGCTCGTCCCGGACTATGCCGTGTACATAAACCGTGTCGAAGGGTATCCTGCCCATGACCTTGGTTCCGAACACTATCATTCTGGCTACCCAAAAGAAGATTATGTCGTAGCCGGTGACGAGGGTGCTGGTGGGGTAGAAGTATTCAAGCTCAGGGGTCTTGTCCGGCCAGCCCAGCGTGGAGAAGGGCCACATGCCGGAGCTGAACCAGGTATCCAGCACGTCCTCGTCCTGATGGACCTTTGCGCCGCAGACGGGGCACTTTTCGGGCGGGTCCAGGGTTACTTCTATATGGCCGCAGTCGGGATTCTCGCAGTAATAGGCGGGTATCCTGTGGCCCCACCAGAGCTGGCGGGAAATACACCAGTCCCTGATGTTGTACATCCAGTTGAAGTAGGTCTTATTGAACCGCTCGGGCACGAACTTTACCTCGCCCTCCTCCACTACGCGGATAGCTTCTTTGGCAAGGGGCTTCATGCTCACGAACCACTGGAGGCTGGTGAGTGGCTCGACGGTATTATGGCAGCGATAGCAGACCCCTACGTTGTGGGCGTAGTCCTCTATCTTCACAAGGTTGCCGCTCTTTTCCATATCGGCCACGATGGCCTTGCGGCACTCCATGGTAGTCATGCCGGTATAAGGCGCTCCCAGCTCGTTCAGGTGTCCGTCGTCGGTGAATACCCTTATGCGGGGCAGGTTGTGGCGCACGCCTACTTCGAAATCGTTGGGGTCGTGGCAGGGAGTGATCTTAACTGCGCCGGAGCCAAACTCCTTCTCCACGTATTCGTCCGCAACTATGGGTATCTCGCGGCCCACTATGGGGACTACGACGGTCTTTCCGATAAGATCCCCATAGCGCTCATCCTCGGGGTTCACGGCTATGGCGGTATCGCCGGGTATTGTTTCTGGGCGGGTGGTGGCGCAGATTATGGAATAGCTCTTGTCGGGCGCGTCGTAGCGGACGTGCCAGAGGTGGCTGGCCTGCTCCTCGTACTCCACCTCGGCGTCCGAAAGCGCCGTCTGGCATACGGGGCACCAGTTGATTATCCTGTCGTCCCTATATATAAGGCCTTCTTTGTAAAGGTCTACAAACACCTTGGTGACCGCCCTGTTGCAGCCCTCGTCCATGGTGAAGCGTTCACGCTCCCAGTCACAGGAGGAGCCCATTTTACGCAGCTGCTTTACGATGGTCCCGCCGTACTCGCGGCGCCACTCCCATGCGCGCTTGAGGAATGCTTCGCGGCCTATGTCGCGCTTGTCTATGCCTTCCTTGGCCATCTCGGTGACTATCTTTACCTCGGTGGCTATGGAGGCGTGATCCGTGCCGGGAAGCCAGAGCGTCTCGTAGCCGTTCATGCGCTTATAGCGTATTATGGAATCCTGAAGGGTATTATCCAAGGCGTGGCCCATGTGCAGCTTGCCGGTTATGTTTGGCGGCGGCATAACTATGCAGTAGGGTTTCTTTTCGGGGTTGGCTTCCGCATGGAAGTAGCCCTTCTTTTCCCATTTTTCGTAGAGCCTGCTTTCCACGTCGGAATGGTCATAGGTCTTGGGCAGTTCTTTGCTCATGTCTCTTCCTCCTGTATTTTAAGAAATAATATGCAATAAAAAATCCGCCCCGTCTTTGCAACCAAAGGACGAGCGGACCCGCGGTACCACCTTTATTGAGCGCAATGCGCTCCTCTTTTGCGCCGTAACGGGGCGCGTCCGCCGGGAACTACTGTTATTTCACCCCCGGGGCTCCTAAGCGACCTTCTGCCCTCTCCTTGCAAACAGCCCTCTCAGCCGGCGGGGCCGCCTCTCTTGTGCGGTATGAGCGCATACTCCTCTTAATCTTTGCCATTATTTACCATCAGTTGACAAGGACACACAAGGTTTTAGGAGCCAAACAGCACGGCATAACTGTGTCGTCCTCATTTGAAATACAACCAGTATTT
>JABLTN010040036.1_pt1 | contig 48959 bp, 40 predicted proteins | sample 7160141 | NCBI WGS metagenome assembly JABLTN01 (sample SAMN14651226, study PRJNA627086) | human gut metagenome | isolation source: feces | host: Homo sapiens | reverse complement strand
TTGCAACTAATCCAATAACACCTTGTTTCTTGTTCATTATCCCTTTTCCTTTCTTTTCTATATAGGACCAACAAAAAAGACCAAAGTACCCCTCTAAAAAAGAAGGTTTACTTTGGTCTTGCCTAATTCAATAGTAACAATCCTATACGTTTTTCATCATGTGAAATGATAGCACTTTCAATGTACTTATTCAAGTATTTTTTTATAAAATTATCTTGCGTCTGATAAATTACTATTAAAATACTGTATTGGTAGAATATGCACTTTATCGAGAAATATAATTATATATATAAATTATACATACAAGGAGGATTGATTTGTTATGGAATTAGGTTTAAAAGATCGAGTCGTTATCGTGACAGGAGCCGCTTCTGGTATTGGTAAAGCTATTGCTGAAGCATATGCAAAAGAAGGAGCAAAACTTGCATTAGCTGATTTAAATCTAGAGGGGTTGAATGCTTTAAAGACTGAACTAAAGAATAATGAAGTTTATATTGAAAAAGTAGATGTTACAGACGAAAAGAACTGCAAAGATTTTATTGAAAATGTTGCTGAACATTTTGGAAAGATTGATGTTCTATGTAATAATGCAGGAACAGCTTTAATGGGTGATATTGCAACATTCCCTGAAGAAACATTCAGAAAACATGCAGAACTTATGATGTATGCACCAGTGAGATTAACTAATTTATGTATTCCTCATTTTAAGAAAAATGGCTGGGGAAGTGTTGTAAATACAGCTTCCATCTTTGGTAAACAGCCTGGAGGATTAATTAGTTATGATACTATTAAGGCTGCTGATATTATGATTACTAAAGATTATTCAAATTATTGTGCAGCATTTAATGTAAATGTAAATGCTGTGTGTCCTGGTCCTGTAGATACACCGTTATGGCATGCAGAAGGACAGTTAGGTGATCAATTAGCAGGTGCTACTGGTATGAGTCGTGATGAATCTATTGATTGGTTTGCTAAGACAAATATACCAATGGGTAGATATGCTAAACCTGAAGAAATTGCATCAGCTGCTGTATTCTTATCGAGTGAACCAGCACATTATATTACTGGTGTTGCTTTAAATGTTGATGGTGGCATGGTAAAGTGCATATAATCAACTAATAATCTATAATAACTATTGGTATTTAAACATATGGTGAAAGAATATGTCTTTTTGATAATCTAGATTGATTTTTTATTAACTTTCACATAGAATGACATATGTAAATGGCACTCGGTGCGGAAGAAAACTCACGATTTATTGTCGTGAGTTTTTTCTTTGAGTAAGATTCTATTCATTTAAGTATTCATAGAGCACTTTGAAATATTGCTCATAATCTTGATGCTCTGCTAAGCCTGAGACTTGACCATCACCTGCCTCAATAATTTTCCATGAAACATCTTCTAATTCAGCATAGTCAACAGTATAATATCCACTTTCCAGATGACTATACTTTTCTAATAATTGTTGAGGTGGTAATAATGCATTTATAGATTGTCCTGAATTTCTAGTAATAGTTGCTATTTTATTGTTTATATAAAAGACCCTGTATTCATTGGTGTGGTCACCATAATACTTTAGGTTAAGATATTCCTTAATACATATTCCACCAGTTAACAGATTACCACGATACTTATAAAAGACTTCCATCCATTGATCAAATTCTTCCTGTGTAATATCTTTGTCAAAATATTTAGGGAATTCTGTACCCTTTACAGATTTAACATAGTCTTTAACCATAAATCTACCAAAAGTATGTTTAATACTATCAATATTAATCTGAGTATGAAGAGGATATATTTCCATTTTTGCAGTATCCTGTTTTAATAGTTCATATACATTAGGGAAAATATGCATTAACTCATATTCTTTTGGAGTAGTTATTAAACGGATATTGTTTTCTAGAAGACGTTGATAAAACCTTTCATACTTTTCCGGATTCATCATATATCCTCTATATACTGCAGTTCTTTCTACTTGAGGTATATCTTTAATAACTAATTGATCTTCTTCAAACCACTTATCATATCCAAATAGTATCACATCAAATAAACCGGTTGCTTTTACTGCATCATATTCAGCTTGTAAATCTTCATCCACCTTTGAAGCATTAAAATAACTAGATGGGAATAAAATTAAATCAACCATATAAACCTCCTTCAAAATGTTTTACGTTCTTATACATCAATATCTTATTCTAATTCTCCATATTTATTGATATATTCTTCATAGTTTCCTCTATTTATTTTGTAGCAACATTCTTTCCATCTGCATCCAATGTTTTTAGTCTTTCTAGCCATTTTGTAATAAAACCATCTTTTAAGAATGCAAGCAATGTCCCCTCTCCAAATCTATCTGCACGAATAGCGCCATAAATCAAGGCAATAATACATTGAGCATCTAAATTATCTACTTCTGCTTTAACCATCGGTTCCCAACTCCATTTGATGCCATTGTCTTCAAGGACTTTTTGATAACTATATAATCCTACCTCTTCGTACTTATCTACAAATGAAAATACATCATCAATAAAATGGTCAACAACACATGAATAATTCACAAAAGGGAACTGAAGTGGATGTTCTGGTGTTCCATCATTTTTCTTGTCAATAATCCATGTACCAAATTCTGCTCCTGTGAACTCATCTAAATATTTAGTCAAACTTTCATACATATAAATCACATCTTTCTTTAATTCAGTTTCTTGTTACTTATGTAACAGTAGTTTTCTATAAGAAACAAGTTTTAATAACACATCATAGTTGTATTACATACAGACAAATAATCCATATTGCATTTTGAGAAGTTTTAGATATTTCAAACCAATCAATTAAATATCGTATTTCATTAGAGAAATCATTTCTTCAAAAGAATACTAACTCACAGGTTCTTTATCCATAAGAATCAAATCATCTAAATACTCTTTTACTTCCATTTGTAGGTTACGTATTTCTTTTACTTTATCTTTTAGAGAAAACATGCATTCCTGCATGGCTTCTAAATAATGTTGTTCCGCTAAATTGAAAGTCTTAAGAGCAAAGTGCAATGTTTCTAGTGTCTTTGGTCTTAATAAGTATACTTTACCTAATCGTTCATATATTTCTGCTTTTGTTTCACTGGATGAATCCACTTCATCAGCAACTTCTAAAGCATGAAAATACAAATCATTAGCTTCTGGTATATCTTTATCCACATAGTATCCATTTAGATACATATCACCTAAAAGATACAAAGAGCGTGCACTGTTATCTGTCAAAGCACTTTGGATAAGACAGAAGAAGGCTTTTTCATAATTCTGTTCTGTTCCTCTACCATAGAAATAACATTCACCTAATAGTACAGTTGAAGGTCCTATATGCTTTTCTTTTGAAAAATAGTTAAATGCCTTTTCATAATTCACATTATTAAATCTTTCAAAATAATATAAACAGCCTAAATAATATGAAGCCCATGGATCTTTTATAGAATAATATCCATCACGTAGTGCTTTATCAATAAAGTTGAATATATCATTATCCATTAAGTGATTCTTATCTGCTTCCATAAGTTCTTTCGCAAGTTCTTTAGGTGGTATAGTAATTTCCCTCTTTTCATCATCAAGATAGAGATATAGTATATGTGCTGTTTCAGGACATGCACTATGATTATAAATTGCACGATCCAATCTCTCATATGCTACATCTGGAGTCATAAGCCATTCTTTTTCCACATTAATCATCTCCTATCAATAATCTTCATCTACTTCATCAAACCCATCATCTACACCTTGTCTATAAGAAGGATCAGTACGGTATCTATCATGATCATAATCACCATCATCTACTGCTGAATTATAACCATCATTATAAGTACTAGAAGATCCAGGTAATTCAATATTTGGGTAATAATTCTTAGGTTCTGATGGAGTGTAATTATAATAGCTTGATTCAGGTTTATTTCGTTCATATACTACTTTGTCATCAATTGTGAGCCTATCAACATCAGTCTCGTTTTCTATCATATACTTATGCTTGTTACCAGATAATTCCATTGCAAAATCATCATCTTGCAATGACACTATTCTTCCATCTGATTGAAAAGGTTCACCAAACCAGTATATTTTAGAACGATTTTCATAATACTCATTCTTTTTCTCATGAACCTCTAGCATCATATTTAATAAGTCTTTCGCACCACGCTTGGATTTAATAGCTGAATCATAATAATCATCAACTGTATGACTAGAATAAGTAACGTATAGTTCATATTCAGGTACATAAAATGATTTACTGTATTCAGTATAGGAACAACGATCCACATTAACAGTGATATCTGGAAGATCACTTGTTTGAATATATTCTTCTATGTCTGGTACATATTTTTTTTGAAACTTTTTTGCTACTTCTGTATTCTTCCAACTATATAATAGATAATAATGTATTGGACCATCTATAAGATCTGCGACAAATGTTCCTACCCCTGTTATTATTGTATAAAGGAAAGCAAATATTACATAAAAAATAATTATGGCTACAATAACATCTGCCTTTTTCATCTTTTTCATATAATTATTATTCCCTTCTTGATGTCTCTTCTTTCTATAGTTCTATTGTAGTCTATTTTAATAAGAAATGTATTGAGTTAGGGTTCTACAATACCTTTTATGAGGGGTTAAAAGAAATAATTTTATTTTTTATGGTTATATAAAAAGAACGGATGTTAAACCGTTCAAAACACTTAAATTCGAAATTGTTCTACCAAATAATCATATGTTACTTCGATATCCAAACGAATATAGCGTAATTATTTTATCTAATCATTACTATCATTATTCAATTGAATATCAATTTCACGATAAAGCATGTTTTCAATGACTTGTTGAACCTTTTGTTTGATTGTTCTAGCATTTTCACCTTTAGTAAAAACCAATGGGCTAACTTGCTTATATATATCACGAGAAGTTAATTTTCCATTGTATTCATCCTTTCTAGATTCGATTTCATTCATCACAATTTCATTGATAGTATCACTATCAAAATCATAAAAATGAACATACTTATCAATGCGATAAAAAATAGGATCTCCTAATTGTTTTTTTATCTCTTCTTCAGAATGAAAATTAGATGTCATTACAATCACAAGATTAGATATATCCACATCATATGTAGCATCCTTGAAAATTGTGTTATCAAACAATGAATAAAACGCTGAATAAAAGTGTTCTGGGCATTTATCCATTTCATCAAAAAAAACAAGATTAGACTTACGTTCTAGCAAATCGAATGCTAAACTTCGCCTATTAGGTTCATTACCAAAAAAATAATCTGAATAGTTAGGATTTTTAAACATCGACAAATGTTTTTCTAAAAAATCACCTTCAAAGAATTCCTCAGATATTTTCCTCACCAGTTCTGTCTTACCTAGACCACTATTACCATATAACATAATTACATAGGGTCTTGCCCTATTAACTGAAGTTAGATACCATAAACTTTTGCTAATCTCATCAATGACCGTCTTTTGTCCAATTATATGTGAAGATATTTTATTTATCTTACTTGCAAAAGTTTTTTTATCTCCATCTATCACATATTCTTCTGGAACAATATCAAGCATAATTATGTGTCGTTCATGCTGATCAGTTAAATATTCCAGCAAATAGCGAGGAGGATTATGTATATAAATATTCGCATCATCGGTTGTATATTCCTCTATCAATGCCCCCAAGCAATCATGTGCACCCTCAACAATTCCACAATAATGTTCATTTTTAACAATCAAATCTTTTACAACATCTTTTTTAAATCCTTGTGTACTTTTTCTATCATTGCGTTTTACCAAATCAATAAAGTTTGATGATTTATTATTTTCTAAAGCATCAGGAATCTTCTTATCAAAAAAACCTTTTGATCCTATAATCACGTGATAAAATCTCTTATTCTCCATTTGTTACCTCCGCTTCAATACTAGCATAAAGCACATCATAAAGTGTTATATCATCATTTTTGCTTTCAACACTTTTTGTTCTATTAGTCATATCATTTTGATTATCATCTTTTAAATATACGTCCGCTAATGTTTCACACGACTCATCAGAAGTAATCAGTTCCTCAATTTTACTTACTCTATCTATAAAATCAAATCGAGACTTATTGAATGTTCCTACAGGAATCAAATATAATGTCATCGTTGTATTCAGCAAATCATTTCTCTTATAGTTACTTACAAAAGCCTCATTATTGAAACGAACATAGTTTTTATCAGACATCTTGTACGTATCATAACCATCAAAACTGTCCATTACATTTTTAAATTCCTTAGTATCTAATCCTTCTACATCTCCTTTTATAAACCTCAAATAACTACCTGCAACACGCAATGAAGTAGATGAATTCTTTATATCCGATAACTGAACATTCACTTTTTTTAAAAGTTTCGGTTTTAACTTTTCAAATTCAGATATTTCAGTTGATGTAATCGTTGTAGTGTTATCTCTTTTAATCATATATGAGGCTGATATCTTACCTGTTATTAAAAACTGTAGTCTCGAAACAAACGGAACATTAAGTTGCACCTTTGCTTCAGCTTCTATTTCTACATTTCCATTTGATTGAACAGATGATAATATATCTTTTTTATCAGATCGTTCTCCATGATCGTATTCCTGTAAAATATTACGAATAGTTTCTTTATCAAAATAGATAATTTTATTAATTGTTTCAGTCATTATTTTATCCCCCTTTTAGCCAAATCGATCTAATTGAATATAAAAAATAGCTATCTTCTATATAGTTTTTAATAAGAAGATTACCTAATTAAAGAACAAAAGAGAAACAGTGAATGCCAAATAGTCTTCAGCAATCACTGCTTGTTCTCAAAAGTTTTATTCTACAGAATGACCACCACCATGCCACTCGCCAGTATATAGCCATATTTCATAGAAACAGAGCCATTCCAATGTCCATGGAATTATAGTATCTGTCAGCTTCATTGAATAATTAAACTCTGCAGGATAGTTTAAACAAAGTAAAACTCCATACTCAGTTTTCTTATAGTGATGAGGAAAGTCACCCCTCTCAATCCCCTTTATATCAGAACCCTTCAGGTATACTTTAGGATTGTCCCTTCTTTCACAAATTAATTTGATTTTATATTCACGCGAAAGTGATGTTGGTTTTAAAATTCCTTCCCAAACAAGCTTACCCTTCTTAACAGATACCTTAGATTCTGGATATTTATGTCTCAATAAGCCTTCCTGTAATGATAAAGACAAATTGTTAGACCAAACCCTTTTATTTACCATAAAAATTATGCTTCTTAACTAATGTTGAACCTGATGATTCTTTGGTAGTTAAGCCCCCTGTAAGCCCCGATACATATAACTCTCCATTAGTTCTAGCCTTATACATATCATCCGCATACTTTTTAACAGCTCTTTTAACAGGAGCTTCACCTAAAATTTTTTCAAGTTCTGATGCAATTGAATCTATTCCTGCTGTATTCATTGGCAAAGTTATAAAATCACGTTTAGCTTTTTTTAGCCATCCGTAAAATGCATCTTTTCTTTTAGGATATATTTGCCACTTATCTGCAAAGTTTTCTTCTTCACTCACAGGATTAGCAATCCAATAAATACCATCTCTTATCTCTATGTATTCTTCCATGTGGTTTAAGATATTGCATATTGCTAAATATAGATTTTCTTCACCGTTATATGCTTTTGCTGCTAATGTAGTAATAATCACTGAAATAGGAGAATTATCACTATCATGTTCAAAACAAATATCACGATGACGTTTCAGTAGTTGTATCGCCATTTGTAATGGCGTACATACTCTAAATGTCGGAACATCTTCTACTCTGATGTTTTTCTTTTTGGCATAAGCGTCTTTTTCTATTTTCAATATTTCTTTCATACGTGATTCAAACCACTTCTTGTATCCATACGGATTACTAAATCTATCTTCATACACATTCGATGATATTTTGTGTGTTAATCGTATCTCTGTTGAAAAAGGTTCGATATATTCCGTTTTGGGAACACAAGGAAGTATATCCATATGAAATTCATCATATTGCATCTTCCAACATCTTTTACCCTCACCTTCCTCGTTTATTTTGGTCAGGTATCTTTTATTTTCCTTTAGTCTATTCCCTACTTTATGTTTTATAGTCTTAGGTTCATAGTTCTGACTGTTTTTTAACAAACAAACTAAATCAATGTCATAATCATCTATATCTGAAACAGGCTTGATAGTTGTGCCTAAATTAATTGATCCTTGAGGAGTGATATAAGCATCAGGGATACCATCAATCAACCATTGTCCAACTGCATTATAACTACTCTCTGCCTTATCTAACATACTAGAAGTAATACGTATTTCATCTACTACTCTTTTAAGCAGTAGATTTAACTGATTCGATTTTTCATCCATATTTTAGTCTCCAATCGTAATTGTTTCAAAAAAACCATCGCACTCATCGTACACTCTGATTTTAGGATATGCATGTGGCATGTATCTTCTTCCCATCTCATATGCTGCAGAAACAGGAACTGCAGGAAATAATGATACATCTTCAACATGATCATTATTCTTTATATTATCTAACAACTCCTGATATTGCTTCCAGAAGCATCTTAAATCTTCTTTACTCTTAATTGCATTTATACCACAATCTTTCGCCTTCAAGTGATAGATAGTATCAAAGTCATCAATTGCCATAACTCTGCTCAAATCTATTTCAGAAGTAACAGAAACAATAACAGCAACTTTAGTTCCATTTCCTCTTTTTATCTTTTCATATAAAAAGGAATTTGTTTGACTATCAAATAACCATTCCCACGTATCTGGTTCTCTATATTTTTGAAATACAAGTATCTTACGTTTATCACCAAGTTTATAACCTAATTTCATTATCAAAGGTATTGGTGCAATAGGGAAAACCGCCAATACTAATTTAGGGTTATATTTTAGTAAGCAGTTCAATTGAATATCAATAAGACAATTCAACTGTTCTTCAGCTTCCTTCCAATATTGTCGATCTTTGTATTTGGAATTAGACGAGAAGCTAAAATTAATTTGAGAATCACGATATGGATTATGCCCACTTGCTCTTAAAGCTTGAATCGTCTGTTTATGATCTATTTGTACAGGAATAGTGTTTTTTATTGGAATTTCTACCATAATAATCAAAGACTCCGGATAATACATTGCATCTAAAAGTTCCTTGACTTTTTCCTCTTGATTCAACTTCATTTTCTTCAAACTTTCAACTGTATATTCTTCCGGATTATCATCAACAAGCTTATGATGTGTTTTACATAGTAGCATCAAATTATCAATGTCAGTAGATAATTCTTGTGAATTATCAGCTCCACGTGGGCCATTAGAGGATGAAGCAACAATATGAGCAATATTTGAATTATTAAGTTCCCTCAAAGTGACGTTATCTCTCAACAAGTTCTCATTGCATCCCTCAAATTGACATCTTCCTCCTGATTTAGCAAACAAAATCAATTTCGTTGTGGTGCTAGGGTCATTTCCTCTTTTATTTTTCTTTTCTGACATAAAATCTCCTTTCGTTTTTTTAGCACTCTATCCGCGCTATTGCTATGCTCACATTATACTACATTAAATTAAAAAGAAAAGTATCAAATACATCTTTTTTTCTTAAATTTTAAGAGTAAAAAGGTCTTATATCATTTACATTGTGTCATCAATGTGATAACATATTAAATGGAGGAGATTATTTATGTTTGAATATATAAAACTCAAAAATTTCAAATCACTCCAAGATATAGAATTAAACTTACTAGACAAACATAACAACCCAAAAAAGCTAGTTCTTATCTATGGAGAGAATGGAATAGGTAAATCTAATTTAGCATCTTCTTTCTTTATGTTATCTGAGACATTAAGAACAATGGATGTGCGTGATATAATGGAGGCATTCTTATCCGAAAAAATTGATGATATAAAAAACAAAGAAAAAATACAACAATTTCTAAAATTTAGATATAAAGATTTAGAAACCATCATTAAAGAAAATAAAACTGTATCTTCTATTGAACCTATGCACGTTGAATTCGGCTTAAATATCAATGGTAAAAGAGGGGTATATCTTTTAGAAACTGATAATTCTCAGATTATTCATGAAAGATTAGAATTTACTATCACTAAAAGAAAAGGTATATATTTTGATATCATCCCTTCTAATATCTCTATTAATGAAAAAATCTTTTTAGATAAATCATCATATCAATCAATTAAAGAATCTACAGATAAATTCTGGGGTAAACACTCTTTTCTTTCAATATTGCTACATGAAATTCACGATAAGTCTGACCAATTCTTAAAAGATCAACTTTCAGATAATTTCAACGATTTCATAGAATTTGTAACTAGTATTTCATGTAAAATCAAATTTGGAAGCAGACAAGAAAGGGCCATACTAAAATTACCTCATGAGTTACTTGGTGATTACGAAAGTGGTCGTATTGATGTTTCAAAAGAAAATAAACTAGATAAGACCGAAGAAATGTTAACTACTTTCTTAAAACTTACTAACAGAGATATCGAAAAAGCTTATTATAAAAGAGAAAGAGACGAAGATGAAATCAAGTATAGCTTGATGTTATCTAAAAAGATATCAGGCAAAATTAGAGATATAGATTTTTCACTTGAATCCACTGGGACACAATCAATTATTCAACAATTACCTTTTATGTTAGTTGCTGTCACACAATCTGTTTCAGTTCTTGATGAATTTGATACTGGTATCCATGATTTATTAGTAAAAAATTTAGTTACTTCCTTATACAAAAACCTTGAAGGACAATTAATTCTCACAACACACAATACACTATTAATGGAAGGAAACTTCATACCTAAAGATAGCATATATGTTATTAATGAGTTAGATAACGGCAACAAAGAAGTTCAATGTATTCTTCATTATGACAATAAGATTGGGGATAACAACAACGTAAGAAGACAATATCTATTAGGAAAGTATTCAGGAATTCCTACGGATACAGATATTGATTTTTCACACTTATACGATATGTTAAAATAATTGAAAAATACTATTTAAGCAGACTGTCATTTAAAGACAGTCTTTTTACATATAAAGGGAACAACCATATCTGATTGTTCCCTTTTACATATTCATTTAATTGTACTTACAACAACATCACTTATTACAACTCAGTATACTTATCCCTCTTACTCTTAGCCTTCTCCACAGGACACTTTGCTTCATTCTGACTCATCAGGATCTAACCCTAGCTTATCTAATAGATTCTGACTATATACAATCACATCAACTAATTCTTCTTTAACATGCTGTAAATCATAGTTGTCATCAGAGCACTGAAAACATTCTAATAGTTCTGCTGCTTCTATTACTCTAGATTTAGCTAGATTAGTTGGTAAATGGAATTAATCACCGTCTCTATCCACATTTCTTATTCATCATTCTGTATATTAAAGCTTTGTTCTATAATTTCCATTACTTGATCAATTTCAGAAATGTCTCTCATACTTACTTCCACATCACCATTTCCCCATCTACCTAAATTTGTTATATCTTTACAAATACCTTTAGGATCATATACTTCACTAAATTTCATATTAACACTAATACGTAATCCTTTCTTTTGGGGAACAATATCTACAAAATTAGTATCTAACTTATATGCTACATACAGTTTCTTATATTCACGTTTTACCTGTGGTGATAGATTCAATATTCTTTTATCTAAAGCTTCAAATAGAGTTTTACTTAAAGAACTCATATCATATGTTTCTAATGAATATTCCTGTGGTGTGTTTTCATCAGGCTTATATGATTCAAGTACTTCATCAGTTAAATCAGGATAAGGCCATATTTTTAATGCTTTATCACATAGCTGTTTTGCTCTTTCCTTTATGTGTTCTTCATTCCATTCTGAAACACTCACAACATACTTATTAAGTCTTAAAGCACTCTCTTTAAATCCACCATCCATATTCATTTTATCTTTGAAAGAATGATCACTCATTTCAGAATTATAAGCAGTAAGAGTCAAGTTTCCAATTGTATGAATATACATCTTTTGTATTTCTTTCCAATTGTCCCCAAGCTCTTTTTGCCATTCTTCTGAAAGATTCTTATTCTGAGGCATAATGTGTTCAATTGTATAATTACCAATATTAATTGGTGCTTTATTATCGTAGTTTTCTAATCTACTCAATACATAGTTTCTCGTACGCATATTATACATATCATGAATTACAAATGATGAAGAAAACTGTTCATCATTTGGAAACTCTTTATATGTCTGTAAAAGCATAAATGATGCTTTTACAGAATTCATGTAATCATCGTTATGGATTGAGTTTTTAAATATTGCGAATGTTTTGTTCAATGAGTTTGTTGCCATACCACAAATGTTTCTTCTAAAAACATAACTAATACAATATCTCAAAACTTCTTTCAAATCATCAGTTGTAATGAGTCCTTCATTACAATCATGATGCACTTTTAACAAGAATGGGTATGAGACTTCCATTCTTAAATCGATTATATCATCATAGAGTTGTTTTAATTCTTTGTCATCACTTCTCTTATATACAATATTTGTGTAATAACGAGCATATTCTATTAAGTCTTCACAAAGTTCTCTAATTGTATTAAATTCACTATTCATATGGAATAACTTGAATGTTTCATAAACACGTCCTTGTTTTGGAATACTTGTCATTTTCATTGTTAAATAATGACGAAAGAAAGCATCCATAACTTTTTCTTGTGTTTCATAAACAAAGAGTTGTTCCATAGGTCTCCATAAATGCTCATAGATATATGTTTGTTCTGTAGGCTCTAATCCCATCAAAATATAGTTTCTTATTAAATCAGATTCAGATAACTCTTTACCTGTTGAGTTTAGACTTTCAAAGATAGCTTGTGCATCATCAGTTTGTCTATCTAGAGTAATATTAACTATCAAGAGTTTACCAATTGCTTCATAAGTTTCAGCAGGTGTTAATTCATGATTATCTATCTTTGATGTAAAGAACTTGTAGTTATCTAAGAGTCTAGATTTAACACCTTCTTTTATAGGTTTTCTTTCTACAAGACTAATTAGAATATCTTTATCGTTATCAGTTAATAATAATTTATATCTGTCTTCACCAGATTCAAATTCATTCTTTAAAAGCATTCCATCTATACGATGCGCGTTTATAGTTTTATCATCTGGATTATTTAATGCATAATTACGTAATGCGATTAATAGTGAAGTAAGTGTAGTAAGACGCTGTTGACCATCAATGATCATATATTTCTGTATTCCAGTAGGCATTGCCTGTTCAGCAATATTTACTATTGAACCTACAAAGTGCCCTACTTTCTTTTCTTTCTGCATTACAACAATATCATTCCATAGACGTTTACATTGTTCTAATTCCCAGCTATAGTATCTTTGATATACAGGAATAAGAAATTGTTTGTCTCCATTTAGTATTCCAAATATGTTTCCTTTATGTACTTCCATATTAACCCTCCACATTTTATTAATAATTACTTAGACTAACTTCTATATACATATACTTCTATTTTATTTTTTTTTTGATTGAATAGCACTCATTTAATGGTCTATAACTACTGTTATTGGGGGTTTAATAACACAGTAGTAGAAAAGACCACCAATTAGGTGGTGCACTTTATGCGATTGCTGATGCTGTTCCTTACAAATAAGCACAGTAATCTTTATTACTATATTGTTATACCAACAAAATGCCTAAATCAGTCTTATTTTATTACTAGCTGAATAAACTGTATCAATGCAGCAATAGCTGCGCCAAATTCTACTGTTCCTTTCATCACTTTTATAACACTGACCGAAGATTCTAGAAATTTCTTTCTAGGTTCTTCTCTCTTAAACTCTTCTGAAATATTTTCAAGATTACAATCTAAAATATTTTTTTCTTCATCACTTAATCCTTGGTTTTCTGATAAAATTCTTATGTTATTAATTAAATTATTTAATTCATCAGATACTGATGAAACCTTGTTGGTTGCTTCTAGTCTAGAATTATCATTTGCTATATTAACTTGTCCATTCTTTACTGAGATATTATATGTAATTTTTTCATCTATGCCCATATCCATTCCAATTTTAGTTAAATACTGTTCAATATGATTTATTAAAACAAGAACCACTCGTTCATTGAATCCTTTAACCATATCTTGATATTTAGTAGAATTTGAATATCCCATCGCTATACCAGCATAAATAACTGTATCATGTTGAACAATATGGTTTAAAATTGCATAAATATTTCTAACTTCCTCTTCATATGAATCTCCTAACACGAAAAGCTCATGTCCATATGAATTTTGAACTTCCTCCATAATCTTGTCAATATCCCAACAACAATCTCCGCAATCTTTAATATAGTCATTAATTATTTCAGTATTAGAAATAAAATTTAAAAATTTTTTCAATACAGAGTTATAATCCTCAAAATTTGCTTGTAACAAACGATTAGAAATACAATTATAATCATACATGATTTTTCTTAATTCGATTCTATTCAAATTCATAATTTTTCACCCCACAACATGGACAATAACATCCAGTAAATTTTAATAAAGGTTTGATTTTTGCTGTATGATGACAGCATGGAAAAGAAACAACCTCTAATGCTTCTATTCCTGAATGAATATAATTCTCTGGTTCATGTTTCGGCTTTTTTCCAGCTTCAAATTTCACTAATCCATTCGATGCGCTTTTTTCTAAATCTTTAAATGCATTGAATATTTCATCCATAGCGAAGTTCTTAGTAATTGTTAATGCTAAATCTACCACATCTTGTGTAAAATAGTTTTCACTTTCCAAACCACAAGCAGGACATACCAAGCATAAAATACCATCACTGTTAAAATCTTCTGCTGTTACTTTAAAGTACTCTCCACAATGTTCACATTGTAACAGAATATAACCATCTTCATCTGAAGGTATAGATATTTCAAATGTTTGCTCATCCATCATTTATTCAACTCCCAACGCTTTAAACACTGCATCACTTGCATCCTGATAGAATACTAAATTAAATGTACCTATCAATTCAGAAGGCACTGTTCCGATATCCACAGCAGAAACAGTAGGTAGTAGTATTCGTTTAGCACCAGAATCTAAACATACCTGTAAAGTATTAGCTAGATTTTCTACTTTTGATACTGTACCACTTACACTAATATCTCCTAACACTGCCATAGAACTCAATGTAGGCTTATTCAAAGCTATAGAACATAATGCTATTAGGGTAGATAAAGACAACTTATTTGTCATACCAATACCCTGTAAATCTTGATACTGGATAATATAATCCTTATTTGTTGTACTAATAGACTGGCTAATATGATTACTATTGGCCTTCAAATAATTAAATGCATTTTGAGTACTTTCTCTAGCTTCCCTCTCTGCACCTATTCCATTACATGTTAACTTACCATTGCCTGGTAGAATTTGTGATTCCAATCTAAATAATCCAATCATTCCTGACTTCCCAGGAGATACAGTATAAACCTGTCCTGGACTACATATACCATCTGGGATAAGAGTACTAGAACTTTGTTCTGGTACTGATACAAACTTCTCTTCAAATGATTCATTATCTATGTAAGAGAAATTCACATCATAAAATTCCATACCACCAATTTTCTTTAATTGTTCTTTTACACGTCTACGCATTTCTAAAGCTATACGAAGAATTTCTTCTAATTCCTCTTTTGTATAATCTTCATTAGGATATACAAGTTTAACTAAACCAGATACTGTTTTTCTTACAGCTATAGTATCTCGTTGGTTTAAGTTCTTACCTAGTTTAAAGTATTTATCTAAAGCATCACTTTCCTGTGTTTTTCTTAGTTCACGGATAAATTCAGCAAAGTAATCTGTAATAAAACCATAATCATCAGTAAAATGATCTGGTCTAAACTTAGGTACTTCCCAACCTGGTAAATAACAATGTATACGATCTAAGAACGCTGTATCTGTACCCATTTCTGCTGGAAAAGGATCAAAAAGAGAAGATGTTTTTAATAATACATCTACACTCTGGTTAATATTACCTACAAACACCATAGATGCACTGGCTGCTTTCTCTTCTTTACCACGTGCAAAGGAACCTGATGCCATGTAATCCTTCATAATTTGGATACCATCTTTGTCCTTGAATTTAATACCTGCTACTTCATCAAAAGCAACACAATCCCAAAGACCTACTAATCCTATTGTTCTTTTACCCATATTATAGAACAGATTAGCAACAGTAGTTTGACCACCTGATACTAGAATGCTGTTTGGAGATATTTCCTTATATACATGTGATTTACCTGTACTTCTAGGACCCAATTCACATAAGTTATAGTTATTCTCTATAAGTGGTACTAAACGTAATAGTAATAACCACTTTTCTCTCTCGTTTAATTGATCAGGTTCCATTCCAATAGAACGTAATATGACATCAATCCATTCGTTCTTAGTGAATGCTTTACGTCCTTCTTTTAGTTCATTGATATCAACATGTGGCATCTGTATTGGATTCAATTTAGCAATCTTGATAGGACTTGAGAACTTATCTTCTTCATCATATTCATACTCTAATTGAACAATACACCAAATACCACCACATAATAACCTATCATACTTTTCTGGATATTCTTCTGATACAGGAATCTCTTTTATTCCTAAGTTAGAGAATTCAGCTTCATATCTATCTTTTCGTATATTAAGATTGATAGTAACTTTATCTATGACTGTAAAGAAGCCTTTTGAACGTAATGTAGATAATGTTTTTTGTGCTTCATCAGGTCTTACAAAGTTATCAGATAGAATCTTCTTAACTTTGTTTATTCCCTGTTCAATGATTTCTTCATCATCAGAACCACAGTATTGTCCTAATAAGAATTCAAGCACATAAACAGGAACGTTTGCACCTTCTTTTATCTTTTTAGTAAGGTCTTTTCTTACTATTCTACCAGCAAAATTATCACGTAACTTCGTTTTTATTTCGTCTCTATTTGCCATACCTATTACTCCTTACTTAACTAAAATCCAATCAATATCATTTTCAAAGTATTCTTCTTTCCAACAATTCTTTATTTCTCTCATTTTCAGAACATGACATTTATTTTTATCATCATGATACTCTAATCTAATATTATTAAAATCATACTTTTGTATTTCTTCTTGCTTAATATCATACAGAAAATCAAACAATAAAGTTTGTATACCTCTAGGAGGAATCGTTATAGAATAACTATTTTGTTCATTACCAAACTTATCTTCTCTTATTAATTTATTTCCTTTTTTTTGTACAGCCGAGTAATTTCTTTTCATTTTAGCAACATATTTATTATCTTTATAAAGCAATATATTAATATCTCTCATTACTTTTGATGAATTGGACGTATTTTGTAAGTCAAAAAGAACTTGAATATTAAAAATTATCTCATCATTCTTTTTAAAATATATTTTTTTTGTATTACTTGCAGGATAAAACATTCTGTAAAATATAAGCAGATTCCCTCTTCTATCAATTATTCTTTGAACAATCAAAAGACTTATACTTGTAAACAAACTTATCAATCCACCCACAATCAATGAACATATATTCTCACAACGCATCTCATTTTCTCCTTAACAATATGGAAACGAGTATTGGATTCGAACCAATTATTTAATGCATTACCTATGCAAACTCGTTATGTCTTGGGATAAGAATACTCTTATCCCGTAAGATCTAACCAAAGAAATCAAACTCATCAATAGCCATTGCAATATCAATATGTACTTCTTCCCTTATAGGTACCTGTTTACCTTCTTCATCAATAATTACAAGATAATAGCTATCCTTACTATCAAACTTCTGAGACTTTAAGTTAAAGGTACATTTAAACTCTCTATCTTTTGCGATAGTACTTGTCTTATCCGCAATAATCTTTTGTCTATCACTTACTTCTCTACCTAAAGAATCCTCAATATAAACAATATATGTACATGCTACATAGTTATCCTTAACAGGTTCCTTTTGATAGAAACTTAAACTAAATATCATGTTACTTATCTTTCTATTAGAAGATAGTAATGCAATAGGTACTGTCTTTGTATCATATTTATCTTTATTAAGCTTAAGTGCCTTATAACCTGATCTTAAGAATTTATATTCAATGACTGGTACACATATTTCTTGTAGACTTGTACCACCATGTACAAAGTTAATACCACCAGCACCTTTAATACGTATATTCTCCCTAGGCGCAAATCCTAGCATATTGGAATCATTGTAAATACCTTTTACTGGCATTAGGAAGTCTGGATCAGCTTGATCATCGGTTATTACGTAACGACGTCCCTGTTCAATAATATCTTTCTTGAATGAAGAACGTTCCATCTTATCTTCTTCATTCAATCCTTTATATGTATATAAGAATCCATGGTCTGAAGTAATAATGACATTTACACCATTTAAACTACCACAAATAATATTTACTAAATTCTTTAATTCCTGGACAGTATTTGTACATGCATCGAAGACTGTACTCTCATCGTTATGACTTGAAGCATCTATCTTATCATGATAAATATAAATTATATCTTTTCCCTTAATAGCATTACGTCTCTCATCAAGTTTCATACCAATAATATCTTTATATTTTAAAGCTATACTATTTCCACTATAACTCTTTAGTATGCCATCTCTATCACTCATTTCACTTGTATGACCATCTACTAATACTTTAATAGATTCGTTCTGTACAACTGTTTCTAGTTTCTTGTGTGGTAATAATGCTGCCATACCAAATTTAGTAATAGTTGGATATATACCTTGCTGTGCACTTATTTTTACATCTGCATTAGTTTCTAGTTCTAATTGTCTTGCAAGAGTATGTGCAACGTCATAACGCATAGCATCAGACACAATAACAAATACCTTACCATCTACTTTCTTTACAATATCTCTATAGAAATCTGTTTGTTGTGCAATACCTGTAATATGACCTGTAGTAGTTAAATCCTTCTCTATTACTTTATTCCAATTAGAAGCTAATTTTTCTAAATACCAATTTTTATATTCTTTTTCTACATAATCTGCTAGGTCTTTAAAATCATCATCTAGTGATGGATGTGTTACTTGTAAGCAATTAGAGAAAGCATTATGGAATTCTCTGTAGTATGTATCCATCTGATAATAATCAGAAGTATATGTATCCCACATATCTTTAGCATTAACATGATGAAAACTATTTAAATGAGTTTCATAGAATCTATTCATTAACGCAACTTGATAAATACCCTCATAAAAATAAGAATAGTTTTCATACCAAGCAGATGTTCTTCTCTTTTCTACAATACTCATAATAGTATCTGTACTTATATTTTGAGAGATAATGTAAAGCATTAACTTAGAGAGAATAACTTCATCAATAGCAGGTAATACATCTGTATCTATTAAATATTCTATTTCAAACTTATTAAATCTATCTAATAGATTTAAATCAGCTGTCACAAAATCACTAATAGATTTAAATGTATCCTTATCAGTACCATGAATCCAGCTAAAGATCATATCATAACAAAATCCACTATGAATATCAGAGTATCTCTCTTCTAGTCCAGATAATACATCACTAGATATAGTTCTTGAAATAGCGCTTAAGACAACATGATCCATTAAATCATCAATATTCTCAGATGCATTAAAACCTGTGGTACTATGTACCATCTTCCAGAACATATCAGTCGCACCATATTTTAATAAGTCCATCTTAATTTCATTATTTAAATCATTCCCTGCTAGTAATACTTCTTTAATAATGCTTTCTGGTTTTCTTTCTTTTATATTACATATAGCAGAAAGTATGGACATATAAAGAGTGGTTTTCTTATCAATTGTACCATCAAATGCAGTTATACGTTTACGTCTATTTGCTGCATTAAAGAAACCTTTATACTGTTTGATTTCTTTACGCAGTTCTTGTACATTCGCAATCTTCATATCCTGCATCCAGCGAGATATCTGGTCTGCACGATATTCTTCACTGTATAATTTAATGTCTAAGAACCAATCATGTTCTGGATCTTCTATTAATGGGTTATATACAAGATAATTTGACTCTTGATCAGTACTAGATAATAACTGTTTAGAAGCAAATTGATTTGTTTCATTTAACATTATCACTTTAGCGTTTGATAACGTTAAATGAGTGACTTCTTCTTCAAAGTCTCTATCTTCATCATTCCAGAATATAATTCTTCTTTTATAGAATTCTTCTAAAGGTTCAGCAAACCTTTCTTCTAATTCTTTTTTTATATCTTCTATAGCCATACCGAACCTCCTATTAATTCATGTTAGCAATCATAATCTCTAATTAATAGAGCAATATAATACAATTACTTAGTTCATTTAAAAATCAATAAATGTAATGCCTTTTTTCTTTAATGTACCCCAATCGCCTTTCAAGTCATTTTGTGTTAACACTTCGTACATAAATATCCAATGTTGATCAAAATAAATTTTGTCTCCTAAATTATCTCTAGCAAAATCCTTTAGTTCTTTAATATCCCTACGACTATTTCTTTTCTTGAAGTATTCATATGTTAATACCATAAAGACTGCATCATCGGTTTTAGTTGCATTATTAACAGTTAAGTTTTCAATGCTCAAATTAAACTTAATTGCCCAGTATACTGCATATGAAGTTGCTTCATAAAGCATTTTAGGATAATATTCTTCGAATATTTGATTTATTAATTTTTCTATTTCTCTTTCTTCTGTATCACATACCTCAAATACATATTTTTCTAAAAGAGGAACAATATACGGATATATCAAAGACCATTGGAATATTGTTTGTTCAAATAACTTTCTTGCATTCTTAGTTAATTTCTTGCTACTTAATACTTTAATTGCATACTTCAAAACTGACGCATTATCATCTTTCAAAAATAGTTCTAATGCCAAATCTAAATAATAAGAACATTTTTTATAATCAATTGTATCTGTCAAGCAATCGAATGTATTTATTTTTCTAATCCACAATTCATTTATTGGCACAGGCAATTTAATTATTTTTGTTTTCTTGTGATTTAATGTTAGATTATAATTTCTAAGTTCACGCTGCAAGTCAGTTAAAAATTTATTGGCTTCATTTTCACTATCAGCATAAGCTTCATAGTCATCAATATGACGAATAAAAGTCCAGTCGTCAGATAATTTTTCATCTATCTTACATAATATGATTTCCGATACAATATTTGAAGAATGGGGTCCAATAATCAAACCATCCGTTTCACCAAATTGCATATTTCTACAATATTCATCTAATAAATTTTGCCATAATTTAGGATTTCGATTTTTTTTAGCATTCAGCTTACCTAATAAAGCCCAAGGGATAGAATGTGTATAAATACTAGGAAAACATGTAGAAATATCAGCTTTTACTATATACTTGTTTCCTACCTTTATAGATGTAGGAATAGTATCTTTTTCCCAATCATCATAATTCATTTCAAATATAGACTTTTTGTTATTCATCTTACGAACATGAATTCTGCTGATTTTATATTCTTTTTGATTTTTTGTACATTTTTCAAAATGATCAATGATTTCTTTCCATTTATCCTTTAATAATCTGCATTGAACTTCATAAGCCATTGGAACCGGTATTCCTAATTGTCTTGGTATATTGATATTTCTTATGTTTTCATAAACCGCATAACTATAATCCACATGCTTAGGAAAGCTCTGTGTTCTTGTCTTACAGTAGTCTAAGAATTGTTTAGAGGAAAAACATGGAGGAAGTTTATCAGCAAATAAACCGTACCCCACTAAAGAATCATATAATTCATCTGCTGATATTTCTTTCATATATTCTATATATGATTTCATTTTTTGACTTCCTTCAATTTTTTTACAACATTAGGTGTTAATAATTCTTGGAATTTATTGTAGTTTACTACTACCCCATCATCTAAATCCATTGGTTCCATCTTATCTGCCCAATGATGTATCTTTTCTTCATATTTCCCAAGTTCTTCTGCCTGTTCAGTTATCTTCTTTAACTGTTTTTGTAATCTAACTTTTTCACTAGTTGATGATGCTTCATCTATCTGATTATTCAACATTTCTATCTGCGTTCTATACTGTGACTGCAATGGATGTATATATCCTGTTCTCATTCTAGCAATCAAATCAGGAGTATATCTATGAATGTAAACTAATGCTTTAAAACCATTCTTTTTGCCACTATCAAATTGCCAATATATAGGATGTTTTTGATAAACTTTACAATGATCCTTAAAAAATTCTTTCAAGAAATAGTTACGCAATATATCTCGTGAATTGCTATTACCTCCTAACGTATCAGAAATAAACTGAAGGTTCTCTTCTAAAGTATCATCACCATATACACATCTAACAAATTCTACAAACCTACTTACTATGTCATCTTCAAAATAATCTTCATCACAAATAGGAATGATATCATCGGAATCAGGAATAAATGTCTTATATCTATGGTTATCCCATTCACCGCCAACATAAGCTAGTCCTTCTATATCTAAAGAATAACGACCAAACATACAGCCAACTGCATAACTAATAAAGGATTTGACATCGCGAAGTAAATCAGCCTTATTAACAGTAACATCTCTATCTTCTTCAAAAGGATCTAGTTCACTCTCTAATCCATAAGTCTTAATAAAAAATCTATTTAATTCTTCCTCATTTGATTTCAATTGATAAAATCTATCGTTACATTCTTTATACCATAAAGAATACGCTTCCTTAATTGTAGAAGCATGTTTTTTGAGTAATGGATGTACAATAAAGTCAAATGATGTTTCGAACGAATCCCAGTCTTCATGTGATAATTTTAGTGAATGATTAACTATAGAGTCTACTTTAAATTCATCAATAATAACAAGCGGTAATCGCAAAACATCACCTACCGTTGTGTTTAAAGTTGGATTAAACATACTTAATAAATAAGTTGAGACTATACTATTTAAAAAAGCCAGTACATATTTATCATGGTCTTCATGCAAAGAAATTATAGTAGGTGAAGCTGAACTATAATGATGATTATGATATTTTATCCTAAATCCATTCTTATATGAAGTAATTAAATTCCAACATATACCTGTCTTACCCAAAAATTTTTGATTATATAAACCACCATGAGATGCATAATTCATTTTAGCTTCTTCTGACCAATCAACTAAGTCTATATCATTACCACACCAATGTCGAAATTCTCCTCCATTATCATATGGCTGCCATTTTTTAAAATCATTAACTTCCCACCATTTTCTTACATACAAGTCTTTATTATGTGTTTTATTTCTTCCTCCAGATTCATAATAACAACCTATCGAATTAAATTTAAAAATGTCAAAATTAATACACCAATATGCGACTTGATTTCCTGGAATATTATTGAAGTTCTTTATTGATGTTTCATAAAAATAACCACACTCTTTGTTACTAATAGCTTCCAATACTTTTTGATTTTGAACTTCCATTCCACCTTTAAAATCAGACAATCTGAAATAGTATCCTATATTATCTGTCTTTTCATTTTTCAATACAAACGAACAAATTGGCACTGTTGCTTCTTCATAAGCTGAATATTCCATCTGAACCAAAGTCGCAATAGACTTCTCACTAATTATAAATTTACGTAACTGTTTATATGATTTAATGAACATCCATACAAATGGAGTCATAAATCCTAAATATCCATTTTCTATAGTAAAATCAAAGTTACGTTTAATAAATACTGCAAATAAATCTGAAGAATATGCTTTATAATTCTTAACTACATACTTCTTTAACTCCGCAGACATTTTATTTAAATACGGAGGATTCGTAGTAGTAACACAATATTTATTTGATAATATTTTTGCCTGCTTAATTAGTTTGATAATTTGACCATATTTATCTGTTTTCCAATAATAATAATCAGAAGTATTTTCTGCAGTATTGTAGGTATTATTAATATAAGAACTATAACTTTCAAAGTCTTTTGTTTCCACTACAATTAGCGAACCTAATTCTAATGCATCCTTAAAAGTATCTAACAAGTAAGTAGATATCTGTTTACACTCTTCATTCTCTTCCATTCCAAAATAAGATAATGAATCCAGATCATTTGTTTCCACAATGTTTGAAAGATGATTATTTACGTTAATTTTCAGGAATCTTCTATTATAAAGACATCCTTTCATCATAATTGAAAAATATGCAAGCTGATATGCTCTTTCGTCAATATCTAATCCGTATAGATTATTTTCAACAATAGAGACTGCGGCATCTCTATCACGCCAACCACATTCTCTATATATTTCCATCAAAACATCAAAAGCATAAGAAAGAATATGACCAGAACCCATACATGGATCAAAAAAAGTTAATTCTTCTGGTTTTTTAGGATCATTTTCTACAATCGGTAATGAACCATCTTTTCCTGTTGCAAGATACTTAAGTTTATTCTTTAATTCACTGTCTGGATTTCTTTCAATCCAATAACGCCCTAAAGAATTATCTACCATATATCTTACAACCCAATCTGTAGTAAATAATTCTGTTGCAGCAGGAATATCTTCTTTACTAACAGTTCCTTTGCTTATATTAACTACTTCATTATGTCTTTGAGAAATATAATACTGGTACATCCATCCAATCATAGTAACTTCATTAGATGCTCCATCATCACTTTTTAACTCTTTCCAATCCTCTTCTGGAATTTCTCGAATTAATTTAGCAATGATACTATCCTCTTTTAATAATCCATCAGGCATCAATAGTACTTTGTAGTTTTGTTGATCAAATGCTGTAAACATTTCAGGAAGATATTTATTCATATCATTGCAAATTGCAAGTAAAAGATATTTATATAATTCATCCTGATCATTAGTTTCAATAAGATCAAATACATTTTGCTTATCTAATCCATCCAAATCAAGGTGAATAGCTTCAGCAAGAATTTCAGGTTTAAACTCATTATTTTCATTAGTAAACACTCTAATTTTTTGAGGAAGGTTATTATTCACTTCCATATAACGCAATGCAATAAAACGATTAAACCAAGTATATGCTACTTCTTCAATGACATAATTATATCCATGAACATTAACTGCCTTGATTAAAGCATTTAATTGAAACTTTTCCATATCAGATAATAATTTACCGTTTATTGATTCAGTATTTAACTCTGGACATGAATTATCAGTTACACCATATTGATATGCTTTGACTTTAATCTGTTCAACAAGCAGTTTATGTGCATCTACTGCAAAGTTTTTAATAACTGTCTTATTCATAAACTTATTCCTTCCTACTTAATTTCTATCTCTTCATCATTCCAGAATATACTTCTTCTTTTGTAGAATTCTTCTAAAGGTTCAGCAAACCTTTCTTCTAATTCTTTTTTTATATCTTCTATAAACATACCGAACCTCTCCTTGTTAATTTTCTTAATAATCAATTACATCAATTTATTTAAATCGATATCATATCCTATAGTCTTTAATTGCTTAGCTAAATCAAATTTCCAATTTGTACTATCTGTCCATAAAACTCCTTGTAAATCAGAAGGGATTTCTATCCCCCTATCAGCAATAATTATTAATCTTTCTCTTCCGATTTTACCCATAAAATAACCTGTTTCAAATACTACATTTTGTCTTGCACGATCTTTATATTTACTTTGATTTTTTCCTTTTCCTTTATCATCTGCAGTAAAAAGAGCTATGGCACATCCAACATCAGAACTATTTTCAAATTTCTCAATAATTGTCTGTCCAGAATTTTCTTGTTCACTTAAAATTATCGGATTAATAGAAAACTTTTCTAATGTACGTGCTACAGATTCCTTTAATTCACCATCATGACCGTGAATGATAAATACATTCTTATTATCATAAGAATGTATATTATCTAAATCACTTACCTCACTACTTCTTTTTAAATCATTTAACATTTCTAATGCAACTTTTAAACCATTATGGCAAGCCTCTACAAATCTATATTTTTCTGTATAACTTGTAAAAGCAGTTAATGAGAATCTTATACTATTAAATTGCTTTAATTCAATACTTCCCTCACCATAATTGTTATATAAATAACGTTCAGTTCTATTTTTCCAGCTTTTAAATTGACTTGACGAACTAGTTATATTTAATTTTATTAATTCCTCACACTGTGAAATAATTCCATCAATATAAGTCATAAAACTACTCCTTTCATATTTATTTGATTTTTGCAAGTAGTTCTTGGAATTTAGCGTAATTAACTTTTACACCATCATCTAAATCCATTGGTTCCATCTTATCTGCCCAATGATGTATCTTTTCTTCATATTTTCCAAGTTCTTCTGCCTGCACAGTTATCTTCTTTAACTGTTTCTTTAGATTAACTTTTTCACTCGTTAATGATGCTTCATCTATCTGATTATTCAACATTTCTATCTGCGTTCTATACTGTGACTGTAGTGGATGGATATATCCGGGTCGCATTCTAGCAATCAAATCAGGTGTATATCTATGAACATATACTAATGCTTTAAACCCATTCTTCTTACCACTATCAAATTGCCAATAAATAGGTCTTTTTCCTGACCCAGTCACTTGATATGTATTACAATGATCCTTAAAGAAATCTTTTAAGAAATAATTACGTAATACATCTCTTGGATTGCCATTACCTCCTAATGCATCAGAGATAAACTGGAGATTCTCTTCTAATGTATCATTACCATATACACATCTAACAAATTCTATAAATCTACTTACGATATCATCTTCAAAATAATCTTCATCACAGATAGGAATAATGTCATCAGCATCAGGAATGAATGTCTTATATTTATTGTTATCCCATTCGCCACCAGCATAAGCTAGTCCTTCTGTATCTAAAGAATAACGTCCAAACATACAGCCAACCGCATAACTAATAAATGATTTTACATCACGAACTAAATTAGCTTTACGAACTGTAACATCCTTATCTTCAACTTTAGGAGTTAATTCATCTTGTAATCCATATGCATCTATGAAAATTCTATTTAATTCTTCTTCATTATACTTTAGTGTATTAAATCTATCATCACATTCTTTAGACCATAATGAATATGCTTCACTTATAGTGTCAACATGATACTTTACTAATGGATGTCTCATGAAATCCCATGAAGTTTCAAAGGAATCCCAATCTATTTTTGATAAACATAAACTATCGTCAGATATATTAATTATAGTTTTACTTTTGTCATTTTCTAAATATGGGAAATTAGAAAAATTACCGACTTGCAAATGAATAGTAGGATTTAATATTTTAAAAATATAATCTGAGATTTTTGTGGATAATAAACCTAAAACCAATTTCAAAGTCATTTCATCTGCAAAAGCTGACATACCCGTAACATCGTGTATACTTCCACTTGTTCTATACCTTATTCCAAAACCGCCACTTGTTACATCTGACCATGTAATAGATGGTTTAAAATAATAATCAGGATTTCTAACTACTGACCTTTGTTTTCCTTTTGCATCTAAAAAATTTTTTATCTCATATCCATTATTTTCCCAATTAACTACATAATCATAATTCCCATACCATTTTCTAAATGCTCCACCTTTATTATAAGGAAACCAACGCGTATCCGCGCGAATAGAATCCTCACATGATGTACAATCAAAAGTAATATTAGAATGGCAAACTTCAAACCAAAGTCTAAGAAAACGACCATTATCAGCTGTAGCTAAACCTTGCGCAGGTTTGCAGATAGCCGACAATGGTCGGCCGTCTTGGAACACAGAAAGCAATTTGCTACTAACCCAATATGCAATTGGACTACCTGGGATTTCACTAAAACTTATGGCTGAAGATGTAAATGAATTTTCATCTTTAAAATATTCTTTTTCTTTTGCATCTTGAGTGTTGTAGTCCACTAATCTTTTAAAATTCGATTGATAATCCTTTATGTTTGTATTATCAAAAACAAATGCAGTTGTCTGTACAACTTCTCCACTAATATCTTCAAATGCTCTCGCACCTAAATGTGCCATATTAATAATGACATTATCTTTCAATAACTTTTTCCTAAGTTTCTCATAACTAGATAAAAACATCCACGAATGCATTGTAATCATTGCTTGATACGCATCTTTTTTCGTTAATTCATGACACTTTTCAATAAATATCGCAAAAAGATCTGATTTTGAATCTGAATAATTCTTTTGTGCATACTTTTTCTGAATTGAAAAAGGTGGCATATATGGTGGATTAGTAATTACAACATCATATTTCTGTACTAGTAGTTTTGCTTGTCTTATTAATGGTGACAATAGTTCATTTATCTCATCTATCTCAGCATCTGAAATCATATCCTGATTCATAGAACTACTCTTCAGACTATTGAGACAACCTTCCAATCCTTCTAACTGTTCTAATGTACATGAAAGATTAATAATAGAACCTAATTCTTTTGCTTCTGAAAACTCATTTACAAGATAATGTGATAATTCAGCATAATCTCCTAAATAATGATCATACTCCTCTTTAAGTTCCCCCATAGGTTCCCTTATCTCTAGGATATTAACTTTTGTATCCTTTGATAATATTCTTCTGTTATAGCTTCTTGCTTTCATCATTACCGCAAAATATGCAAGATGGTAAGCACGTTCATCAATTTCTAATCCATAGATGTTATTCTCTAGAATTGATTTAGCTGCATTTCTATCAGTGTATCCACTATCTCTATAGATGTCCATTAACACATCAAATGCATATACCAGAATGTGACCAGAACCCATACATGGATCTATCACTTTAATATCTTCAGGTTTTAATTTTGTATGTTCCTCTCTTATCTTTTTTAACTGTTCAAGGACTTCTGGTTCCTGTTCAGCTTCTTCTAGATAATACTTCCACTTACTATGATCAAAATCAGGATGTCCATCCAACCATAATCTTCCTAATGAGTTTTCAGTCATATAACGAACAATCCAGTCTGGTGTAAATAACTGTGTAGCTGCTGGTATATCATCCTTAGTATAGTTCTTCTTTTTCATAACTATATCTTTTAATTCAGAATTATAGTACTGGTATAACCAACCGATAATCTGTACCTGATCATTCCAGCTATCCTCATCAATATCTGTTATCATTCTACCTATAATGCTATCTTCTCTTAATAAATTATTAGGCATCAATAATGACTTATAATCACTGATAGAAGTAAACATATCAGGAAGATATTGATTCATATCATTACATAATGTAAGCAATAAATACTTGTATAAGTCTTCCTGATTATTATGTTCGATAAAATCAAATACCTTCTGTTTATCCAATCCATCTAATTCAATATGGATTGCATCTGTTAGTAATTCAGGTTTGAATTCATTATTCTCATTAGTAAATACTCTTACTTTCTGAGGAAGGTAGTTATTTACTTCCATATAACGAAGGGCTATAAAACGGTTAAACCATGTATATGCCACTTCTTCAGTCACATGCTCAAATCCATGCTTATTAACTTCATCAATCAATTCATTAAGCTGTTTCTTTTCTTCATTCTCAAGAGGTCTTCCATGCACAGAATCTGTATTATAAGCAGGAGTATTGTCTTCTGTCACTTCATATTCATAAGCTCTTTGAGTAACAAGTTTTATTAATTCAGTTCTTGCCCATATTGCATAGGTTTTAACTGCTGATTTGTTCATACGCAACTCCTTACTACTTAATTTCAATCTCTTCGTCATCATTAATATAACTCAATAATCTATTTTTTATGTTTGCTAGGTAACGTTCCACATCAGATGCACTAGATAAATTAGCCTGACTGAATACTACAGCACGCTGTAACTGACGTACCTGTTTCTTTCTCTTTTTTGGAGTTACAGGTTCATCACGCTTTGATACTTCTTTCTGATTAAGTACCTTATCCATATCACTCATAATCTTATCTTTTAGATTAGTAATAGCATTCTTCTTTGCATCTAATGCAACTAAGTCAGTCAGTCTATTAATTTCATCTTTTTTTGTATTAAATTGGCGCTTAGCTGAATCTAGAATATCTTTGAGTTTTACACTAGAATCAGCTTTATATTTTACTTCAAACATACAAGAATCAATTAAATCATTAAGTTCTTCCTTCTTTGTAGCCACTACTTTTGCTTTTTCTTCTTTAATAACAGAAATACAATCATTTAATTGAGGAATACGATTATATCTATAGTTATCAGTAATCTTAATGATGTCAGTTATTTGATCTACAGCCTTTCTTACTACTGGAATATCATATAAATAGTCCTTCTCATGATAAATTACATTTTTTCTTGTTTCAGATGCATTATTATATAGATTAATCTGTGACTTATAGAAATTTTCTACATCTCTCATTGCGTCTTTTGAATCTAAAAGATCATCTTCTAAATCACAAATAGTATTTATCAATGCAATATTATCATCTTTAGCTAATAAGACTTTATTTACATAAGACAATGCTTCATCAATCTCACTTGCACCTGGATGAACAGCTGAATCATTCTTACTCTGCATATCTTCAAGATTCTTCTTTTCATTATTAAAATGCTCCACTATATAAGCTACTAAGCCATCCTCATCCGCAGGAATATCCATAACATCAAAATAATCTTTTAAGATATCTTTAACTTCCTTCATTTTTCTAGCAGGTATAGTTTCCCTAATAGAAATATTTGTCTGTCCTATTTCACTCTTTTTACGTAAATAATCTACTAGATGGTTATCATTAGGTTGTATTGTTTGTCCAGAATGTTTTACAGTGATTCTTTGTGCCTGAATAAGTCTTGCGACAATTGCTGCAATATCTATTTCTTTCCAGCCATATGGAATAGATTGATATCTACCTTGAAGTGTTGCCATAGAAACAGGCATTTTCTGTTCATACTTTGTTTCTAAATAACTATATACATTATCACAAGCGGCCTGATTGGCTTGCATTCCTTCCATTCCTACATTTCCATTCAAAATAGTACGAATGTCTGCATCATTACTTACAGGTTCTTCTATATCAGTAATATGATCATATGTATGTTCTACTAATGTTTCTAATGCATTATCTAGCACACTCTTTGCAGTATTACCACTAATATTTTTTTGGTCTCCATCTATATAGAATTTTCCATGCAAAATAGCATCACTAATATGATCTTTTGCATCTTCTATTAGTCTACGTGCTTCTTTCTGCTTTAAGTTAATTATAGTTTGCGTTGATTCAGCTAACTGACTTACATTCTTCTGACGAATATACTTTTCAATCTTTAAGGCATTTTCAATATCACTAAAGATTGAATATTCTTCAGATAGCTTGCAGATAGCTTCATATTCTTTTGATTCTGTAATTAATCTTAATTCACTTGAATCATCATTTGCTTCAGTAACGAACTTAAGCTTCATTTCACCATTAGAATTACCATGATTCTGATTATCTACAGACTTAATAAAATCAAAATCATAGTTATAACCATTCTTTGTATATCTATACTTTTTAGTAGTATAGATATCATCAAAGATAATTGTACAAACTTTGCTGATTACATTTGCTGCATCAATACTCTGATTATTGATTTCACGTGCAATATCCTGCTCTTCATCTGTTAAGAACTGATAAATTTCTCCATTACGACCAATATAATTATGTTTCTGAAGACGGTCTAAAGATTCAATAACCTGTTGTCTTAATTCAATCTTATCTACATTAATAGAATCAGCCATTAAGATTGTAAGGTTCTCAATATTAGACTTAATATCATCAATATAACGAACTAAATATAAAAGCTTTAATAAATCAACATCTTCTACAGTTAATCCATTACCTTCTTCAGCTGCTTTCTCAGCACGTTCCATAACAGAACGTACAGAAGTATCCAAGAAACTATGTAATGTATCATAGAAAGCATACATTGGTACTAACGTTAATTCATTCTTCTCTTCAATACGCTGTGCAGATTCCTGGAATCCATTCAACATAGATCTTTCACCACTTGATTGGTGTTTACCTGCATGACCATGTTTACGTATTTCATTAAATACTTTCTGCATGATAATAAACTGATAAGGTACAAAAGGGAAAACACGTGCAAATTCATCTTCAGAACTATATCCCTTTAAATCCTTAACTTCTGTATCAAAAGTATATAAATTACTTAATACATTCTCATTATTTTCATATACGTTATCTAATACAGTATTTGCTTCATCTGTTTTTGTTAGTAAACGTTTTTCAATAACTTCACCTACAGATGAAGAAGTTAAACTTAAACGAATAGCAAAGCGTGCCATGATACGTGAAAACTCATCCTGACGTAGTTTAATAGACATATCATCAAGTGCTTCCTGTCCTGTTGCCATAACCCATACCTGACCACGGCATTTACTACCTAGCAATTCAACAATTGTCTGTAAATTTAAAAGCATATCACTACTTTCACCAATGTATTGACCTGCTTCATCAATCATGAATAATAAACGGAAACCTTTTGGTTTAGAATCAACATATTCTTTAACTTCATTTACAAATTGTTCTGGTGTTACATTTGTAATTTCATCTATTTCCATCCAGTGTTCTGCACTTGTTTCATTCATTACACCAGTTTGAACTAAAGCATCAATAACATCTGTATCAAAGAATATATACTCAGCTCTTGCCTCCTCCCAGCTATCACCATGAATACTTTCAAAAGCCTCTTTGAATGCATCCATCTTACCTTTTTTAATAATGTACTGTTCTAATTTAGCAAGTTTTAAATCATCACCATATAAACCAATATGATCATAGAAAACCTTATAGAAAACCTGTAGTACAGAAGTCTTATCTTTTCTAATAGAACTCTTAGCATCAATATTGAATAAGATAGTTTCTGTTGGATTCTGTACACATTTTTGAACATTCATAAAAGCCAGTGGGTCATCAAACTTTTCTTCAAAGTAATCCACTGTTTTCTTTCCATTAATATCTCTATTCTCTAATAAGTAAGATAACATCTTTAGGAAGTGTGATTTACCACTTCCAAAGAACCCTGTAATCCATACACCAACATTATTAGTGGGCTCATCAAAAGATTCACTATATTCATTAAAGAACTTAGCAAAATGTTTCTTTAATTCTGTTGTAACTACATATTCTTTAACTTCTTGTTTTACTACACTTTCTTGTTCCTGTTCTACCTGAACTACACCATTTATTGGACGTTCAATATCTTCTTCAAACATCTCTCTGATTTTCATACTCTTGTCTCCCTTAAATCATATTGAATGCTCTATAGTATTCATTAGACTTTAACCTATTAAATAGTTTTACATAATGACCATCAAATGTACCTGGATATAAAACTACGATTGGTTTCTTATTGAAATTCTCTTGTAATGCATTTAATAATGCATGTACACGCATAAATGGGAATGCCTTCCCAACACCTGTAATGAGTAATAAATCATTACTATCAACAAAAATATCTACGATTTTCTTAGCAAACACTTCTGAGTTACATGTTTTTTCAAATTGTCTTTCTAAGAAGTCTTTGCCTTTTCTTTGTTCTAATTGTGGAATACGATCAAGTATTCTTTTATCTTCACAAATAGAAAGAAAAGTTTCATATAAATCTACTATTTGTACATTACACGTTAGATCATCATTTGATAAATGTTCTGTAAAATAACGTACAGCCATTTCTTCTTTCACGTTATAACAAAACATTCTAATATTTACTTCATTACTTAATCCTTTTCCTTGAAGAAAGTCATCTTCCTGTATTGTTTTCTTTAGATTATCCAATCTTTCTGTAATATTAGACATAATGGCCTCCTTACATACATCCAAATGCGACCAATGCATTTGGATTTTGTGTATGCTCAATAATATCTTTTAATTCAGGATCTAATAAAATATGATTCAATTCCTGTGATCTAGCATTATCTAAATATCCTGCTTCAACTAAGCTTTTCTTTAATACCTGTTTGCACTTATTAATAGTAGAATCACTCCATGAAGCTACTGTTTCATTTTGTTCTTGTAACTGAGTAAAGAATGAATTTAAATCCACCTTACCAAAAGAAGTATTCTTTGTTCTATATTTTTCACCTACTACATTAATCATGAATTCCCATACAAGACGATAGTAATTCATCATTAAGAATAGACATGCCTGTTTAGCTGTATCACTAGATCCTTTTGCAACTAATTCAACAAGTTCTTTACTATCTGCTTCTTTAAATCTGTTCAAACATACTTGAGCAATATTCTTTATCATTCTCTCTGTTGGATACTGAAAAAGATTGTTATTTGCTATTTCTTCTACAATTTCTTTTTCGCTTTTTCCTTCTGATAAGAGGCTTGCTACAATACGCATTTCATTAAACAAAAACTGTTCTCTTGTAATTGTTCTATAAGGTGTATTAATATTCATCTTTTAGTCTCCTATTCATGTTATAAGAATCAAATTTAATCCTTTATTTTTGCATAAAATAATATTTTAGGTTATAAAACCCCATAATTAACATTATACGCTAAATAGGTGTAAACTTGAATACACATTTTCCTCCTCTACCTTAATTATTACTTATTATTTTACTCTTTTATTTTTATATATGCTGTTAGTAACTCTTCTATAACTGACTATATTAGGCGTTAATATAAATAATTACATTTTTTATCCATACAGCGCAAAAAGAACGGCTTGAACCGTTCTAGCATTACATTAACACTGGATAGGAAAATATATCCTCTCCAGCTTTCTTATACTTAAATGGACATAATTCTCATACAGTTTTACAATTTAAATTATATCAATATTTTATTACCGTCATCTTTCAAAAATTCATCAGTGTTGATACTGTTAATACAAACATCCTTCTTCATAAACTTCCCATTCTCTCCACTCTTCTGCAAACAGGTTCCTACCGCATTCCAGCGAACGTTGGCATCTATACAAAAAAGTATTCTTTTCTTCCATCAAGCAAAAATAATGTTTACCTGTATCAGGATCATAGGCAAGCATTCCATCTGGTTCCGTAAAGCACAATCCTTCCTTTGTCCCAAATACATCATCATAAACCTGCATACATTCAAGATCTACGTGATTATAAGTTTCAACTGTATTTTGTTTTCTCTTTTTCCTTTTCATACACCTGAACCGTCACTTTCTCAAGAATCTTACCTTCCATTTAATAGTCTATTGACTTTTTCTACAGAAAGCACACAAACATTATGATGTAGAATCTTACAAATTATAATAAATACTAATTCTAATACATGTCTACATCTGCAATTACTTCACTTTAGTAATTTTCAATTTCATAAAACTTATAATCACAACCTTCGAGAAAATTTATTATTGATTTACAATACGTATATACATTACTTAAATCAACTTTTTTATTATCAAATCGATATTCTAAATTGTATCCTGTAGGATAACGAAACTGATCTCCTTTTTTATCTAGTACATTAATTTCATCAAATAGTTCTTCAACAATTTCAACAATCTTTAAATCTTCGCCAGAATCATTTGCATACTTAACAAGTACTGGTTTAATATTTTTCCATAAGTCTTTTTTAACATCATGACTTTTTCGTTTAGACAAAGACTTTTTTCCTATTTCAATTTCACAAATACTGTTATAAAGCAATCTCTTTAAACATAGTTCAATCGTATTTCTAAACATAAACAAAATAGGATAGAATTTAATATCATTGGAAATATCTTGATTATTATAAACATAATCTATCACCATATTATATTCCAATATTCTATTATAAAATCCTTCATCTTCATCCTCTTGCCATAGCCAACAATTTCCAATCCCCTGTGATGCAAAAACAAAGAATTCAGGTTTAACCTTACAGTCAAATTTAACCTCTTCAGAAACGACCCCTTTGTCAATACATTTCTTTATTAAAGAAAATGCTTGTAATAAGTTGTTAGTAACTTCTACAATATCCAGGAACTCATCTCTATATTTTGAAAGAAAATCATCTTCAAATGGGAACCTAAATACATCTGATTTTTTATCTATTTCCTCTAATGAATCTAAATACTTAATTAACCATTCCCTCTCATCTTTAGCCAGATAATTTTCACTAGTCGCATTCATATACTCATCAAATAACATAGAAAGGTCATGACAGCAATTTTGAAATATATTCTGTACATCTTTCTTACTACATAATACTCGACATAATAATGCCTTCAATTCAAGTTCTATACTGTGGCGTATCAAGAAAACGCCAGGTAAAAACCACTTATCCAATTTTACAATATCATCTTTATCCTCTTCAATCACAGCCATAATAACTTTATACCCACACTCATAAAACTGATAAGCAAGTTTTTTATAATCTTCAAAACAATTACGACTCCACTTAATATTCACAGACATCTCTTCGTTGTTAATTTTCCAAAAATCCATATTCTCCGAAGGCCATTCAAATAAATAATCATCCATATTACCCACCTTCATAATATCTACTCAATTACTCAAAATAATTTTTTCCGACTATTCCTTAATCTTCATAACAGTACAGTCCTCATCTATTTGTTGATTTTCTCGAATAACATTACCCTCTTTAACCTCATTCATATTTCAAATAGAACTCCTTAACCATCCTATCAAACTTCTCTGGATTCTCTTTGTATAAGTCATATACCTCTCGAAATATCTTGCTACTATTCTTCAAGCCTTCTTTACCACCAGTCACAATATAATGAATAGTTGCTACTTGCATGGATAAGCCAGTTACATTCCTAAACTTATCATCTACTATCCATCCTTTTAATCGTGCTCTTCTATTTAGAATCTCAGACAATTGTTTTAGTTTATCCTTATCAATACTAAGAGTCTGCCCTGATTTAAAATACAAATCATATAATGCAATCGCCTCTTCTAAATCCCAATTAATTCTTTTCACTCCTGAAATCTCCTAAATATCAACAATTCTTCTTTTGATGTTCTTTATTACAATTATATACCTATTCCAATCTTTTTGTATCTCCTACCCCTTCAACAACAACTATTATTAGGTGTCACTATAATATTTTTAAAATTTCTTTTACATCATCCCTATTTCTCTTCTAACTTTCCCCATACTACCATTTAATTTTTATATTTATATTTTTCATTGCACAAAAAAACGCTAGATTTCTCTAGCAGTCTTATTAGAATAATGTAAATAGAATCAAACTACATATCGTAATAGCAACAGCGGGTGGATCAACATGTGTACCACAATCAGTATTAAGAGCCATACCAAATAATAAACCGATACAATACGCAATACCCCCAAATGCTACCGCAATAAGAATATTTCCAGTTTGTGCAATGGCATAACCAGCAACAAGAGTTGTATGATGTGTTGCAGGGAATGCTGGATCATTTAATGCGAATATGAGTGATAAAGAACTGATTGAAAAACCTATTGTATATAGACCTATTTCTTTCGCAAAATAAGTCATTATTGTAGAAACAGCTAAACCAATCAATAACTGGAATAACCAAAAACTAACAGATGCACTCTTTAAAAAATCAAGATTCTTTTTATTATAAGTATTTTCTTTGTTGAATAATAGTCTTCCAAGTACTCCTACTAAAATAACAGATACAGCACCAGTATCTACTGGAAAACCAAAAATAATTCTCAAAATCAAAGATTAAATAACCTAATATACCACCTAATGCACCAACTAATAAAACATAAGGATCATTTGTGAAAGCAAGTGATCTTGATGTTTCAACACCTCTGATGTCATGTTTAGTACCAGCATAAGCAGTTGCTAAACCAGCTGCATTGAAGATAATACATGGTAAAAATAAATTATTAGATATAACTTCATTTAGGAATGTTGTATCAATCCCACAATGATTAAATATAATAGCTAATAGACCAACAAAGCCTGTACATATAAAGGTTTGTGTTCCACCTATAAGAGTACCTAAAATACCAGCAAAAAAAGCTAATATAATTGATGATAGTGAAAACATAATACATCTCCCTTCTAGTTCTTTAATTCGAATACATAATCAAATAGTTATGATTACATGGACATTTTGGTTTGTGAATCATTCTGATTAAATAGTGTTATTGAAGTATGTCTTCCATAAAGTAGTACTGTCTTATGTGATTGATTGGTACGAGTATTTACTATATGACATAATTTCTTGATGGAATGATCATCTTCCCTAGACAGATGTTTCACCTACTGCTTTATTGTAAGATAAGCAAGTTTCCTCCTTTTCATTGATTTAGGATATAAGTTTCCTGCGGTTTATTATATCTTATCCATATATCAAACATTTCTTTTTTTAAATTATGAACAGTATTCATCTCAATGTATGTAGAAGAGGAAGTTTTCTATCATTTCCAGATAAAAAGGGTTACTAGATGCATAACATCCAGTAACCCTTCTATTTCAACGAATCCATTACCACTGAAACCAGTGCATAACAACGTAGATAAAAATATTTATATTGTAAGTCATTTTCAATAGCTATCTTATTTTTTTCATGATGTCTTATACAATAGTTATTACCAAAATTTGTTAATTTCTTAAATTCCGCATTAAACAAGTCTTTATACGTATTATTCTCCTTACTTAAACCTTCAATTATCTTAGGTGCTGATTCTGTCTTATCAGGAGAATAATAAGTTTTCATTCTTTCAAAAGCGTCCCATATTTTTTCCACAGCTAATGAATATTTATGTTCTTTATATAAATTATTAGCTGCTTCAACTAATTGATTTAGACCCATTTCATCAACTTTAGCTGTCTCATCCAAAATAGCAAAATCTAAAGAATAAATTCTTCTATTTTTAAGTTCAACAGCAATATGATTCAGTTTAAAAATCTCGTTCACTTCCATTTCAAAATTCTCATAATCAGATGTATGATTACTAAAACTTTCAATGACATCAAAAACTACAAATGGTGATGTCCCCTGTTTAAATTCCTTAAACTCATTTATCTTTACAAGATTATTACCTTCATAATGTTTAGGTTGATAGAATTGAACAATGTCCTGATAAACCAGTTCTTGAATTGACTTGGCATAAATGTCTTCATCAAATTTATCCATAATCTTAAAAAGTTGATATCTGCTTTGATTAGGAAGTTTAATGTCTAAATTTTTCCCATCTGTTCTTTTTGAGAAAGGGATATACATATCATTTTTCTTATCATAAAATCTCCAATCAAACACATCTCTTCCTGACAACTTATCTGAAACAAATAATTCATATCCATCTTCACGTAATAAATCATTTATTTTATCAAGAAACATTTTCCAATCTTTCTTTTCATCTCTTACTTCGGGATGAAATACTTCACAAAGAAAGTTTAATAAGAATGCATCATCACCTTCACATAATTGAAATCTTTCGTCATTAAAGACCCAGCAATCAGAATAATCCCCATTACGTGTATGCATTACGATCTCATCTTCTGCATTATCAAAGCGTGAGTCCTTGCTTTTCATTTCTTTTAAATCATACAACCTCTTAAGAAAATCCACTATTTCAAAGCGACCATAATATGGGTAACAAACATTTTCATTGTTCCATAAGTCTTCTTTTTCTATTCCATCTTTAAACAAATCAAAAATATCTCTTCTAGTAACACTTGATATATTAGCCAAATCAATCCACCGCCTGGTTCGTTATAATGTTTATGTTAACATTGTAATACATAATTCATTCATATTCTAGATATACTTTTTCTAGTTAAAATAAAAAGAGATAGCACATATGCTACCTCTAATGGCTCAACTATGTTTACAACCCATTCATCCACTACATAGTACATTTTTACCATCTTCTTCGTCTAATTATTCTCTTGCTATTGAAACTTACCAAACAGACTTCAAGCCAGGCCATGAAAAAGAAAACTAGTTTAATAAACCACCAAATTAACCATAGTGGAAAGAATAGAAGATAACATAATAACCTTAACATTTTAGATAACCTCTCTTTTATCAATTTGAATAATACATTTAGTTGTCCTATTATCTACAGAACTATATTCACAAGCTTTCCATCCATCACCTAATCCGTTAAAACCATCCTCTTCTTCTCATTGCTTGCTTAGCATTGAAAACTCCCAAGAACACTTCAAGCTGAAACATGAATCCGAATACTAATTTAATAAACGTTTTAAATATCCACCACAAAATATAAAATGGGCCTATAATCACATAAAATGTCATTTTAAACAGAAAGTAATAAAAATAAAAAATAAATCGAATCATTTAGACAACCCCTCTTTGATCCATTTTGATTGCACATTTAATAATCGTACTCTTTACACCATAAAACATAATCATTCGACTCTTTTCAATTAAATGATACACTATCTTACAGTGTTTTAATATCAATTTAGAATTATTTCTGAATCTTTGTAAGTTCAAATATAACTAGAATTGGAAATACTAAAATCACCAACAATACCTTCAAAACCTTACCTACTACAAAAAGCTTATCATCAGTATTCATAGCATTACTCTCCTTTATTTAAATAAGTCCCAGAAACTTACAATCGTCTTTCTATAGACTTTATTCTAGGCAGCTTTATTAGGATTCGTAATCCATCCTCTGCCTTTCTTACCATATCCAGGTATAAGAGCTTACTTAATTGATCTTTTAGCTCTTCCTGTTGCTCTAGCACTAATTGATCTTTTTAATGATGGTGTTCTTATTCCGAACTTCATATTACTCATCCTCCTTCCTACTACCATCATATATTGTTTTCTACCTTCATGTATTCCGTACCTCTCTGACAACGCCTTTCTAGAGGTGTTTCTAAAATATTTTGATATTTCTATGATAAAAGGAGGTAATATGTGAAATGGTCAACCTTGTTAGAAAAAATACAGATATTCCTATGGTCTTTATGACTTATGCAAATGTTGTTCATAACTATAGATTGAGAAGTTCTGTCAAAAAATAGTAGAAGGCAATATGAGTGGAATGATTCTTCCTGATGTTCCTTTTGAAGAAAAAGAAGAATTTGATATAGTCTGTAAAGAGTATGGACTAGATCTTATTAGTACGATTGCTCCTACAAGTCATCAGCGTATCCAGACAATTGCGAAAAAAGCAAATGGTTTTATTTACTGTGTGTCTTCTGTAGGTGTCACTGGTGTACGTTCAAATATTACAACTGATATTGGTGCTATGGTTGATTTAGTACGTGAAGTGACTGATGTACCTGTAGCAGTCGAATTTGGAATCTCTACACCAGAACAGGCAAAAAAGATGGCATCTCCTTCAGATGGTGCCATCGTTGGTAGTGCGATCATTAAGATTATTGAAAAATATGAAAAAGATGCACCACAATATGTAGAAGCATATGTAAAAGAGATGGTAGATGCACTTAAGTAAACTTGGTCCTAGGATCAAGTTTTTTACATAAAAAAGAGCGCTCACGCGCTCTAATCTGGAATTCTATTATATCTCTTTCCATTTACTTCAAGTTCATTATTGTTTATTCTATTAAGGTGAATAGTCTGATCAATCTCTTTTGATTTATAATCATACGGACTTGTATAATCATAAGTATAACAATAGAATCTTACTTCGTTATTTGTTCGACTTCCTGCATATATACATTTATACTCTGATTTTCTTTTCTCCTCACCCCTATTTGTTTCAAAGAATGCTACATCATCACCACGTATATCAAAATAATTTCCTTCTAGATCTCCTTCTATCTTCCATATTCCATCATATACATGATAATGATCATAAGTTACTTTCGCATAGATACCACCACCAAGTAGAATAACACAAACGACAATGAGTGAAACAAATACTTTTTTATTCTTCTTGAATGCATGACAGAATGCCATAAATGTACTTTTGATAGATTCTTCATTTTCAGGCTCTTCTATCTTTGGCTCATGTAACATCTTACCCTGAGTTGTAAGCATGACCCCTATTCCATTTATTGCCTTTCCAAATACCCATACAAGAATCATTAAAAATACGAAAATAACTGCGTAATAGATTTTTCTACTTAGTAAATAATTATTTCCTAGATAAAAATACAAAAGAAATGCATTCACTAGAATACCTATTAGCGTAAAAATCTTTGATAATGCTTTAAGTTCCCTTCCTAATCTATAGTGCATAATTAATCTCCCTTCATATTAGATTGTCTCTCATTATATCATACGATTATTTAAAAACAGTTCTATTTTCATCAGATGCTCAATATTCACATCTATATTCACAATCTATATAATTAGAAAATCCATACATTGTATAGACACAAAAAAAACGTTAAAAAGAAAGTTATGCTGACTTTTTTATATACAAAAAACTCTCTCAATTAAAAGCGTTTAAGTATTGTGAGTGAGAGAGTTAGTTTATTTAGTTAATTAAACTAAGTGAGTTTGCTAAATTTGTAGAATAATTAGTTTATTTTATCAATTAAACTAATTATGTTTGCTCATTTTGTTAAATAATTAGTTTATTTTGTTAAATTTTGTTTATTTATTGTATTAAACTAATAAATCAGTTATACTCTATTTAAACAAAGATAGTTTTATATAGTAGTCAAATTTTCATGTAATTAAATATGATAGAAAGGAGAAATTATGCTTAGCATCGAATTAAATGATTTAATCAAACAAATAATTAAGACAAAAGCCGAATCACAAACTATAGAAGTTAAAGCAGCACACAAAGGAACACCTAAACGTTTATATGATACATTATCAAGTTTTTCAAACCAGGACAGTGGTGGAATAATTGTATTTGGTCTAGATGAATCATTGGGTTTTGAACCCGTAGGTGTTTATGATTTGCAGGATTTACAAAAAAAAGTAACAGAACAATGCAACCAAATGGAACCTGTAGTTCGTGCTATATTTACAACCACAGAATATAAAGGGGTTAATATCTGTAGTGCAGAGATACCATCAATAGATATCACTAATCGTCCATGTTACTATCGTGGTGCAGGAAAAACAAAAGAATCTTATGTTCGTGTAGGTGATGCAGATTTACCTATGACAGACTATGAAATATATAGTTTTGAATCTTATAAGGCCCATGTTCATGATGATGAAAGACCAATCGATCGAGCTAATATATCTTTATTAGATGAAGCAGGTATCAATAACTATATTCTTCAAATGAAATTAAATAGACCTTATTTTTCAAAATTATCAGAAGAACAGATTTACGAATTATTATCTATTACACGAAACGGCGTACCTACTCTAGCTTCTGTATTGAATTTTGGAATATATCCACAAGGATTGCTTCCACAATTAGCTATTACCGCAACTGTTATTCCTGGTACTGAAATTGGTGAAACTACAAATGATGGTGTTCGTTTTCTAGACAATAAAAGAATTGAAGGAACATTGTCTGAAATGTTAGATGAAGCAATTGCCTTTTGTAATAGAAATATGCGTACTCAAACAATCATTGATCCAACAACAGGAAAAAGAAACGATAAAACCGAATATCCTATTAACGCCATCAGAGAAGCTATACTTAATGCATTAATTCATCGTGATTATAGTATTCATACTGAAGGAACTACTATCCAGATTTCTTTCTTCACTAACCGTCTAGAGATTCATAGTCCAGGCAGCCTTTATGGAAGAATGACTGTTAATGATTTAGGAAAAGCAAGACCTGATTTAAGAAATCCTGCACTTGCAACAATGTCTGAATTCTTACTTAAGACAGAAAATAGATATTCAGGTATTCCTACTATTCGTAGAGAAATGAAAGAACATGGTTTACCAGAACCTTTATTTGAAAACAAAAGAAACGAGTTTGTAGTCACTTTATTCAACAAAACAGAAAGCCCAATAGATGATATTCACGATAATACTGATTTAATCACTTTTTGTAAAACTCCAAGAACAAGACAGGAAATAAGTGATTATCTAGACCTTAAAACAGTCTATTTCGTAACAAAAAAATATATACAACCTCTTGTTAATCAAGGAAAACTAAAACTCTTGTATCCCGACAAACCAAAAAGTAAAAATCAAAAATATTATTCTTAGTGGAAATACTCCTTTTACCTTTCAGCAAAAGGAGTTTTTATTATTCTAAAAATCATTAGATATTTTTTCTTATCTTAAGAAAACTTAAGTACCTTACCATCTACCCTATTAGTATAATAAGATAAACGGAGGGAAGGACCATGAACAATACTCTTACATTCAGATTTGCGAAACGTAGTGATACAGCACTCATTCTTCAATTCATCAAAAAGTTAGCTGCTTATGAGAAGATGCTAGATGAAGTGGTAGCAGATAAAGCCACACTTGAAACATGGATATTTGATAAGCAGAAAGCAGAAGTGATCTTTGCGGTAGTAGATAATAAAGAAATAGGTTTTGCCTTATTCTTCCATAACTTTTCTACATTCCTAGGACGTTCTGGTATTTATTTAGAAGATTTGTATGTAAAACCAGAATATCGTGGAAACGGTTATGGTAAGGCAATTCTTAAGAAGCTCGCTTCTATTGCAGTAGAACGTGACTGTGGACGTTTAGAATGGTGGTGTCTAGACTGGAATAAGCCTAGTATTGATTTCTATTTATCTCTAGGTGCCAAGCCTATGTCAGATTGGACAGTATATAGAATTACTGGAGATACTCTAAAAGAACTCGCAGACTCCGAGGAGATGTTCCTATGAATAAGAAAACGATTATATCTATCATATTTGCCTGTATGATTATTGTAAGTGGTGTAATGTATTGGAATTATTCTAAAGACTATAATCATGTAATCAAAGAGAACTGGAATATATCTATTCCTTCAGATTCTGATTATTCTGAAGTATATAGTAAGGATGCTGGATCAAGTTTTAATGGAGATGGTGTCCGTTATCATGTTTTTACATATGAGAATGAAGAACCTATCGAAAAGATGTTTTCCTGGAAAAAAGATCAAGGAGAAACCATCTATGATGGTAACTATCTAGATGCAACCAACAAATGGCTGGATGAGATCAATGTACTTGCAATAAGTCGTCCTACTCATACAGATTGTGTCTATTGGTATAAGTCACATGAAGACCATAGTGAAATAATCATGCTATGGAATAAGAAAGAAAAGAGACTCTATGTTGTAGAGTCCTTCATGTAGAAAGAACCTGTTCAAATGAGCAGGTTCTTTTACATTTCGTATTTATTTGCAATCCTTTCAAGTACTTCATCAGCATCTATAATGTTACCTTCGTTAGACTGTTGTCTTGAAAGAACCATTAAGTGTATAATGTTTCATGCCAAAAGAGATATCCTCCACAGCACTATTTTCAAATATAATATAATAATATTTTCATATATCATCTGCTTAATGGATCCTATTTAGTGCTATACTATTAACAAGCAATAGTAAGGAGGCATAAGTTATGGACAAAGTATTAGAATGGGCAAAAGAATTACAGAGCCTTGCACAAGCAGGACTTTTCTATGGACACGATGTATATGATAAAGAGCGTTATCAGCGTATAAGAGAGATTGCAGCAGAAATGATGTTAACAAGAACAGATGTACCAGCCGAAAAGATTCATGGATTATTCTGTAATGATGTAGGCTATCAAACGCCAAAAGTAGACACTCGTGCAGCTATATTCAAGGATGGAAAGATTCTTCTTGTAAAAGAAAAAGGGCAATGGTCTGTTCCTGGAGGATGGTGTGAATTTAATCTTTCTCCTGCTGATAATGTAGTGAAAGAGACTAAAGAAGAAGCAGGATTGGATGTCTGTGTTAAAAAGGTCATATCTGTACAAGATAGAGATAAGCATAACCTTCCACCTTATGCTTATGGTGTTGTAAAGATCTTCTACTTATGTGAAGTACTAGGTGGAGAGTTTATTGAAAATATAGAAACAACTGAAAGTAGATATTTTTCTAAAGAAGAACTTCCAGAATTAGCTGAACATAAATGTAACAAAGAACAAATACTGATGTGTTTTGACGCTTATCAATCTGATCATTGGACAGTAACTTTTGATTAGAAATTATATCTTTCAAATTAACACTACTAAAAAATGCAACGTTAGATTTCTAACATTGCATTTTTCAAATATCTACATTTAGAACTTTAAGCATTATTACTAATAAACAAAAATCACTTATTCTACCGCATCTTTACGAACATAATGTGATGCACGCCCTTTACCTTTACGTATAATAGCACCTTCTTCTACAAGTTTCTTTAACGCAGACTCTACCGAAGAACTACCTAGACTTGGACAGTTTTCCATTGCATCTTTCTTAGTAAAGGTTCCAATTGTATTATTCACATAAGTTTTTACTACATCATAAGATGTACTTCGTTTTCCACTCTTTTCACTTATAGTTAATCTATCTTCAAATTCACGATAACATTTCAAAATAATTCCAAGCATATATTTGATAAATGGTTTGGGATCATTTGTACCTTCATGCCATCTGAAATCTGCTTGTGCTAAAGCTTGATAATAGGCTTCTTTTGTTTCAGAAATTTCTTTTTCTATACTAATATACTTACCAACTACATAATCATTTCTATACAACAATAATAATGTAAGCAATCGACTCATTCTGCCATTTCCATCATTAAAAGGATGTACACAGAGGAAATCTAAAATTACACAAGGTATTAGAATCAGAGGATCAACAATTTCCTGTTCTAAAGCTCGTTGATAACTGTCGCATATTTGTTCAATAGCTCCTGGAGTTTCATACGGCTCTAAAGGCTTAAACAATATCCTTTTCTCACCATTTGGTAAAACAGCATCTATCTCATTTGGAATAGTCTTATATTTTCCACCATAAGTCAATTCAGTATACTGAAGTAAATCACGATGTAGCTGTAATATATAATTTGATCTAAACGGGATATATTCATAGTTTTCATGAATCAGATTCAGAACGTTTCGATATCCTAAGATTTCTTTTTCATTACGATTTCTAGGTGTTGTTTTATCTTCGACTAATTGTTGGAGACGAGATCTCGTAGTTATAATACCTTCAATACGGTTTGAACTTTCCGTACTTTGTACTTTTGCAACCTCAACTAAACGTTCTAACTCTACAGGCTTCTGTCGAAGATATAATTCTTGTTTTCCTTTGTATTCATGAATTTTCGCAACATAAGATAATATCTCATTATCCCATGTACGCAAACTCAAATAACTGTAATCAAAACTTCTCATACTCTTCTCCTTCCTTTTTTCTCCCAAAATGTATCTCTTTTCTCCCAATTATATACCTATTTTGGGAGAAAAGAATAAAATTGGGAGAAAAACAACTAATATATATCACTTAATTGGTGAGAATAATAAATTGTTAGTTGTTTTTCACTATACTCCAACAATACTATCTTACAAAACACATCTCTTTTCTCCCAAATCAACATTTATTTTGTGAGATAAATAAATAAGTTAGGAGAAAAAATGCAACGTTAGATTTCTAACATTGCATTTTTGTTTACATTAATATTTAGGTGTTAATCCTACATACATATCTTTGTAGTGTTTTGCACTCTGTTCCCAAGAGACATCTTTGTTCATATTACGAACTACCATGTCATCCCAGTATGGTCTATTTTCGAAGTAAAGTGTCTTAGCACGATTGATTGCATCATATAAAAGACCACTTTCATATCTATCGAATGTAAATCCATTACCAGTGTTATCAAATAAGTTATAAGGCTGTACTGTATCTTTTAATCCACCAGTTTCTCTTACGATTGGTACTGAACCATATCTCATACTAATTAACTGAGTTAATCCACATGGTTCAAATCTAGATGGTACTAATAATGCATCACATCCAGCATAGATGTTATGTGCTACATTTTCATTGTAGGCAATATAAGCACAGAAGTTACCCTTATACGCATTTTCATAATAACGGAATGCATCTTCATATTCTGCATCACCTGTACCTAATACAACAACCTGTGTATGTTCATCCATAATATGTGGAATTACATTATTTACAAGATCTAGACCCTTCTGGTTTGTCAAACGTGAAATCAAACCAATGACAATCTTATGATCATCTACTTCTAATCCTAATGATTCCTGTAAAGCTTTCTTATTTGCTTTCTTGTTTTCAATAACATTCTGACTATTATATGGCGCAGCTAATAGTTTATCAGTTGCTGGATTCCAGATATCTGTATCAATACCATTTACGATACCTACAAGCTTGTTATGATGATATCTTAAGTGTTCTTCAAGACCTTCACCATATTCTTCAGTCTGGATTTCACCAGCATATGTATTACTTACTGTAGTTACAACATTACTATAAGTAATACCACCCTTTAACATGTTCGCATCCAACCAATTCTGCGTGAGGCAGTCTTTATTAAATACATAATCAGGAAGTCCTGACCAGTATTGAATAGTCTTTCTGTCATAGATTCCCTGGAATCTTAAGTTATGAATAGTAAGTACACAACTTGCACGTCCTACATTGCTGTCTTTAAAGCATGTTCTTAAATAGAGTGGAACTAAAGCAGCCTGCCAGTCATGACAATGTACAACATCAGGTGTCCAATCTAAATAGTTAAGAGCTGCAAGAGCCGCTTTACCAAAATAACAGAATTTAGGAATATCATCGATTAGATTAGTATATGGATTACCCCAAGAGAAGAATTCATCGTTATCAATAAAATCATAAACAACGCCATCTTCCTGGTATTCCATAATACCTACATAATACTGTTTACCATCTGAACATAAGTCCATAGAGAATGAACCTTTATATTCCATCTTTTCCTGGAACTTCTGTGGAATACATTTATATCTAGGAATAATAACCTTAACATCACAATTCAACTTAGCAAGACTCTTAGGAAGAGCAGACATAACATCTCCTAATCCACCTGTCTTTACAAATGGATAACATTCAGAACCAATGAATGC
>JABLTN010114953.1_pt1 | contig 49151 bp, 40 predicted proteins | sample 7160141 | NCBI WGS metagenome assembly JABLTN01 (sample SAMN14651226, study PRJNA627086) | human gut metagenome | isolation source: feces | host: Homo sapiens | reverse complement strand
GCTGCCTGCGGCGCGGGCTGCGGGGCCTGCCGCGATGGCGGGGGAGGGGGCACGCTGCGTCCGGATGCGGGAGGGGCCTTGCCCACCGCCAGCATCACGCGGATATCGCGGCCCAGCTCGGCGGCGGTAACGTCCCGCAGGACGGTGAGGATCTCCGGCTTGTCCAGCTGCTTCTGGGTGAAGTCGTCGCGGCACAGTACGGTGAGGCAGTCGCCGTCCAGCACGCCGGAGGCCATGCTCAGCATGACCCGTGCATTCACCGGCAGACGGCCCTTGTACTGGTCCAGCAGACGCCGCCACACGCTGTCGTCTCCCGCTGCCGCAGGGGCGGCGGGCACAGGCGGATCATTCCGGCGACCGGGACGTACCGGCGGCTCCTCCGGCAGGCCGAAGTCCCGCACCGCCTGCTCCGGCAGGGGCGGTTCCTCCGGCAGAGGCGGTTCTTCCGGCAGGGGCGGCTGCCCCATCACCGGCGGCTGACAGGCCGGACGCGGCGCAGGAGCCGGACGTACCGGCGCTTCCTGCCGCGGGGAGGGGCACTGGGGGGCGATGGCGCCCTGCTGCACCGCCTGCTCCAGACAGGCCAGCCGCCGGTCGAAGGCGGTGAGGTCGCCGGACAGGCTCTCGTCGCACAGACGCAGCAGGCACAGCTCCGCCGCCGTGCGGGGGCGGATGCTGTCCGCCAGGGCAGCGCAGCAGCTTTGCAGCGTGTCTGCCATGTACAAAAACCGGCTCATGGGCAGGTCGCGGCCCAGCTCGGTCAGGGTCTTGCGGTCGTAGACACCGGACAGCAGCGCCGCACCGCCCTCCGGCGCGGCCTTCAGCACCGTCATATCACGGGAGAGGTCACTGAGCTCACCCAGCAGAGCGGCCACATCCTTGCCGCTGCGATACAGCTGGTCAAACAGGGCCAGTGCATCGGCGGCGTTCCGCGCCAGCAGGCAGCGCATCAATTGCAGCGTCTGGGTGCTGCCCGCCAGACCCAGCGTGTCCAGCACGGTGCGGCTGTCAATGTCGCCGTCCGCCGCACGGCACTGGTCCAGCAGGCTCAGGGCGTCGCGGAGAGCGCCGTTGGCCATGCGGGCCAGGATCTCCGCACCGTCGGATGTCAGGGCGATGTCCTCCGCCGCCGCGATCTTCAAAAGCTGCTGCTCCGCGTCACGAGGCAGGATGCGCTTGAAGGAGAACCGCTGGCAGCGGGACAGAATGGTGGCGGGGACCTTGTGCAGCTCCGTGGTGGCCAGAATGAACAGCAGGTGCTCCGGCGGTTCCTCCATGATCTTCAGCAGGGCATTGAAGGCGTCCCGCGAGAGCATGTGGACTTCGTCGATGATGTACACCCGTTTTTTCAGCACGGAGGGGGGATACACCGCCTCCTCCCGCAGGGTGCGGGCGTCGTTGACGCTGCCGTTGGAGGCGGCGTCCAGCTCCGTCACATCCAGCAGGGTGCCTGCATCGATGCCGCGGCAGCTGTCGCACCGGCAGCAGGGGGCACCGTCCACGGGGTGCTGGCAGTTCACCGCCTTGGCCAGGATGCGGGCGCAGGTGGTCTTGCCGGTGCCGCGGGTGCCGGTAAACAGGTAGGCGTGGCCCACGCGGCCCTCCGCCACCTGACGCTGGAGGGTGTCGGTGATATGGGACTGGCCCACCACCTCGGAAAAGGTTCTGGGACGGTATTTACGGTACAGCGCCTGGTACACGGGCACACCTCCTGTCATAACAAAAATAGAACGTCCTCCGCCCATAGCCGCGAAGCCGGCTTCCCCGCGGCACATGGATGATCCCTCTTAATGCTGCTCGGTTCCCCGCCTGACATGATTCGTGGGTATCCATTGCGCGAGACCGGCCCCGCAGCTATCGGCGGAGGACAAGTTCACCCGCTTATTTTACTACAAAAGTTGCCGCTTGGCAACTGTTTTTTGTCGAGGCGCTATCCAAGCAGCGTCACCGCGCCGTGGATGAGCATGCACAGCGCCATACCCATGGCTGTGGGCAGCGCCGCCGCCAGCGCCGTCCAGCGGGCGCTGCCCGTCTCGCGGAGGATGGTGAGGCACGTGGTACCGCAGGGGAAGTGCAGCAGGCACAGCACCAGCATACACAATGCCGTCTCCGCCGTCCAGCCGTGGGCGGTGAGAACGGGGCCCAGCTCCGTCAGCCCCGCCGCCGTCAGGCTTCCTGACCGCAGATAGCCCATCAGCAGCACCGGCAGCACGATCTCATTGGCAGGAAAGCCCAGCAGAAACGCCAGCAGCACCATGCCGTCCAGCCCCATCAGCCGTCCGGGGCCGTCCAGCGCGCCGGCCAGCGCCGTCAGCAGTGTGCCGCTGCCCACCGGCACGCGGCACAGCACCCAGATCACAAGTCCCGCAGGGGCTGCTACCGTCACGGCGCGGCCCAGCACGAACAGCGTCCGGTCCAGCAGCGACCGCACCAGCACCTGTCCCACCTGGGGCATGCGGTAGGGCGGCAGCTCCAGCGAGAAGGCGGACAGCTGGCCCCGCAGCACCGTGGCCGTCAGCAGGCGGGAGGCCAGCAGCGACATGGCCACGGCGAACAGCAGGCACCCCAGCAGCATGGCGGCGGCCGACAGAGAGCGTCCTACCCCGGCCGCGCCGCCCGGAAAGAACAGACTGATGAGGACGATCAGCGTGGGGAACCGGCCATTGCAGGGGATGAAGGCATTGGTGAGGATGGCTACCAGCCGTTCCCGCGGACTGTCGATGATGCGGCAGCCCGTGACGCCGCAGGCGTTGCACCCCAGCCCCATGCACATGGTGAGACTCTGACGGCCGCTGCCGCCGGCGGCGCGGAAGCACCGGTCCATGAGAAAGGCCACCCGCGGCAGATACCCCGCGTCCTCCAGCAGGGTGAACAGCGGGAAGAAGATGGCCATGGGCGGCAGCATCACCGCCACCACCCACGCCGCCGTGCGGTATACCCCGTCCACCAGCGATTCCCGCAGCCACCATGGCGCGCCGCCCAGCAGGGCTCGCAGCGGCTCCTGCGCCGCCATGAGCCACCGGCTCAGCAGCTCCGAGGGCCGGTTGGCGCCCCAGATGGTGAGCCACAGCACCGCACCCAACAGCAGCAGCATCACCGGCACACCGCCCCAGCCGGTGAGCACGCGGTCCAGCCGCCGGTCACGGGTGTGGACCTCCTCGGGGCGGCGGGAGAGACAGGCATCAGTGATGGCCGATGCCCGGCGGGCCACGGCAGCGCTGTCGTCTCCGTCCAATGGCGGCCACGTGTCCTCCCACGGCTCCCGCCGAGCCATGTCCAGCACCGCCGCGCGCAGATCGGCCATTCCCTGTCCGCTCCGTGCCGTCGCCGTCACCACCGGTGCGTCCAGCCCGCGGGATAGGGCGTCCACGTCCACGGCGACACCCTTGCGGCGGGCCTCGTCCATCAGATTCACGCACACTACCAGCCGCGGCGTGCGGCAGCGCAGCTGCACCGCCAGATGCAGATTTCGCCGGAGGCAGGTGGCGTCCGCCACCAGTACGGTGACATCGGCACCGCCGCCGCAGATGAAGTCCCGGGCGATCTGCTCCTCCGGCGAGTCTGCCCGCAGGGAGTAGGTCCCAGGCAGGTCGATGAGCCGGAAGGCCGCGCCCTGCCACGTGTAGGCGCCCTCCGCTACCGCCACCGTTTTCCCGGGCCAGTTGCCTGTGTGCTGGCGCATGCCCGTCAGGGTGTTGAACACTGTGGATTTCCCCACGTTGGGGTTGCCCGCCAGCGCCGCTGTGTACTGCTCCATTGACTGTCTCCTCCTTCTGCAGGCTGCTTCCGGCCATCCTATGCGGCGGCGGGGCGGCAGGTGCAGGACATGGCGACGGGGCACGCCATAGAAAAAGCAGCCGCGCACCCGAGGGTGCGCGACTGCGTTTGCCGGTTTCCGGCAAACGCAGAAAAGTAAAACCGCCCGAAGGCGGTTTTACTTTCAGCCGCTGCGGCGGGAATTGAACGTGCAAGACACCCCTGATGGGTTTCTTGCACACATTCTTCCTTTCCGAAAATCGGGGATACTGCGGAACATGGCATAAAAAAGCAGCCGCGCACCCGAGGGTGCGCGACTGCTTTTTGGTAAAGGAGAGAGAATAACAATGTCACTTACTTGCTTTCTGATGCTATCATAACACGGCATCCCGGAAAGTCAACGGCTTTGTGAGAAGATTCACAAATTGTTCATAAGCTCTGCGCAAATACGCTCTTGACATTGGAAAAGCACCGTGCTATTATTTAGCGCACTAATAATTAGCACGCGAAACAATTCGAAAGGAGGCACATTGTGGAACGCTGTATCACGGAACGACCGGAGCATTTCGGCCCGCTGTTCGGCTACTGCGACCATCAGGTGCAGAAGCTGTTGGATCGGCGGCTGCGGCAATATGACGTATCGCCCATGCAGTGCCGGACGCTGACCTACCTCCACGAGGCGAAGGGCGAGGTCAACCAGAAGCAGCTGGAGCGGCACCTGATGGTGAAGCCCAGCACGGTCAACGGCATCGTGGACCGTCTGGAGGAGAAGGGCATGGTCACCCGCACCGCCAGCCGCACCGACGGGCGCTGCCGTATTCTGGCGCTGACGGCGCAGGGGAAGCAGTTTTATGACAGATTCATCGCCATCGTGCATGAGGTCAACGACCGACTGGAAAAGGGCTTTTCGCCGGAGGAGATCCGGCTGCTGACGTCACTTCTTCTGCGGGTGGCAAAAAATCTCTCGGAGGAGGACGAAGTATGCTGAAAAAGCTTGCCCCGTATACAAGGGGCTACCGGTGGTATACCCTGCTGGGCGTATTGTGCTCGGTGGGCGAGTCTGTGCTGGAGCTGGAGCTGCCCCGTGCCATGAGTGAGATCGTGGACGTGGGCATCGCCAACGGCGACCGCGGCTATATCCTGCTGACGGGCCTGAAAATGTTCCTGATGGCCATGGCGGCGCTGCTGTGCGGCGTGGGTGCGGCGGCGCTGGCCGCTAAAGCGGCCATGGGTTTCGGCGCCAACCTGCGCCAGGCGGAGTATGAGCAGGTGCAGCGCTTCTCCTTCGCCAACATCGAGCACTTCTCCACCGCCAGCCTCATCACCCGCCTGACCAACGACGTGTCATCGGTGCAGATGACCATGTTCATGGGCATGCGCATGTGTGTGCGTGCGCCGGTGATGCTGGTGACGGCGCTGATAAAGGCCATGCAGATCAGTCTGGACCTGAGCCGGGTGTTCCTGGTGGCAGTGCCGCTGCTGCTCCTCGCGGTGGTCATCGTCATCCGCTACGTGGGGCCGTTTTTCACGGCGCTGCAGAACGCCACCGATGATCTGAATCTGGTGGTGCAGGAGAATCTGAACGCCGTCCGCGTGGTGAAATCCTTCGTCCGCGAGGAGCGGGAGGAGCAAAAATTCCAGAGCCGCAGCAATAAGCTCCGCGACACGGCGGAGAGGGCCTTTGGGTTCGTGGTGATGTTCATGCCCATCATGATCATGATCATGGGCGGCACCACGGTGGCGCTGATGTGGCTGGGCGGTCACGACGTGGCGGAGGGCACCCTGCTCTCCGGCGACCTGATGGCGTTCTTCACCTATTCCAGCGAGATCCTGATGTCCCTGATGATGGTGTCCATGGTGCTGATGTTCCTGACCCGTGCCATCGCCTGCGGCAGGCGCGTCGTGGAGGTGCTGGACGAACAGCCCCAGATCACCGATGCCCAGGCCGATGCCGCATTGACTGTGGACAACGGCGATATCCGGTTCGATCACGTGTATTTCAAGTATCACCCCACGGCGGAGAGCTGGAACCTGACGGACATCGACCTGCACATCGAAAGCGGTATGACTGTGGGCATTCTGGGCGGCACCGGCAGCGCTAAGACTACGCTGGTCAGCATGATCCCCCGTCTGTACGAGGTGAATGAGGGCGCCGTCTCCGTGGGCGGCCGCAACGTCAGAGAGTACACCATGGAGGCGCTGCGCGACGGCTGCGCCATGGTGCTGCAGAAGAACACCCTGTTCTCCGGTACCATTCGGGAGAACCTGCGCTGGGGCCGTGAGGACGCCACCGATCAGGAGATCGAGGAGGCCTGCCGCATGGCCTGCGCCGACGAATTCATTCAGCGGATGCCCGACGGCTACGACACCTATATCGAGCAGGGCGGCACCAACGTCTCCGGCGGCCAGAAGCAGCGCCTGTGCATCGCCCGCGCCATTCTGCGGCAGCCCAAGGTACTGATCCTGGACGACTCTACCAGCGCGGTGGACACCGCCACCGACGCCAAGATCCGCGGCGCTCTGAAAACGGCGCTGCCCGGCGCTACCAAGCTCATCATCGCTCAGCGCATCACCTCCGTCATGGACGCGGATATGATCCTGGTGCTGGACGACGGCCGCGTGGTGGGACAGGGCACCCATGAGCAGCTGATGGACAGCTGCGAGATCTACCGCGAGGTCTATGAATCCCAGCAGGAAGGGGTGAGCATCGATGGCTGAGACGAAACGCACAGGCGGAGGCCATGGCCGCAATCACGGCTATCAGCGGCCCAAGGACATGAAGGGCACCTTCAAAAAGCTCATGGGCTACGTGGGCAAGTATAAGGGGTCGCTGGTGCTGGTGGCGATATGCCTTCTCATCAGCTCCGCCGCCGGCGTGGCCACCAGCTACCTGCTGAAGCCGCTGCTCAACGACTATATCATCCCCGGCGATTTCCCGGGACTTTTCAAAATGCTGCTGGTGATGGGCGGGATGTATCTCCTGAGCTCACTGTGCTCCTTTGCCTACGCCCGCATCATGGTCCACGTGGCACAGCACACGGTGGCCGCCCTGCGGCAGGACCTGTTCAACAGGCTGCAGCAGCTGCCCGTCAGCTACTATGACCGCCACCAGTCCGGCGACCTGATGAGCCGCTTCACCAACGACATCGACACCGTGTCGGAGATGCTGAACAGCAGCTTCGCCAGCATCATCTCCAACGTGCTGACCTTTGTGGGCACCGTGGTGATGATGCTCGTGCTGAACCCGTGGCTGACGCTGATCACTTTCCTGTTCCTGGGCCTGATGGGGCTGGTGGTGAAGGTCATCGGCGGCCGCAGCCGTGCCAATTTCCAGCGGCAGCAGGCGGCGCTGGGCGCGCTGAACGGCTATATCGAGGAGATGATCGAAGGCCAGAAGGTCATCAAGGTATTCAACCACGAGGGCCAGGCCGTGGAGCGCTTCACCGCCCTCAACGGCGACTACCGCGACGCCGCCACCGCTGCCCAGGCCTATGCCGGCATGATGATGCCCGCCATGGGCAACCTCAGCAAGATCAACTACGCCGTCACCTGCTGCGTGGGCGGCCTGCTGGCCATCGGCGGCGTATTTGACATCGGCTCTCTGGGCGCGTACCTGCTGTACGTCAAGCAGGTGAGCCAGCCTGTGGGCCAGATCAGCCAGCAGATCAACACCCTGCTGGCCGCGGCGGCCGGCGCCGAGCGCATCTTCGCCGTCATGGACGAACAACCCGAGACCGATGAGGGCAAGACCGTCATCGTCCGCGTGGAGAAAAACGGCGATACCCTGACGGAGACGAAGCGGCGCACCGGCCACTGGGCCTGGAAAAAGCCGGACGGCACGCTGGTGGAGCTGCGGGGCGACGTGCGCTTTGACCACGTGACCTTCTCCTACGACGGGGAAAAGACGGTGCTCAACGATGTGTCCCTGTTCGCCGAACCCGGGCAGAAGATCGCCTTCGTGGGCTCTACCGGTGCGGGCAAGACCACCATCACCAACCTCATCAACCGCTTTTACGATGTGCAGCAGGGTACCATCACCTACGACGGCATCGACGTGAAGGACATCGCAAAGGACTCCCTGCGCCGTTCGCTGGGCATTGTGCTGCAGGATACCCATCTGTTCACCGGCACCGTGGCCGACAACATCCGCTACGGCAAGCTGGACGCCACGGATGAGGAGATCCGCGCCGCAGCGAAGCTGGCCAACGCCGACAGCTTCATCCGCCACCTGCCCCAGGGCTACGACACCGTCATCACCGGCGACGGCGGCAGCCTCAGTCAGGGCGAGCGCCAGCTGCTGGCCATCGCACGGGCCGCCGTGTCCGACCCGCCGGTACTCATTCTGGACGAGGCCACCAGCTCCATCGACACCCGTACCGAGACCCTGATCGAGCGGGGCATGGACTCCCTGATGGAGGGACGCACGGTGTTCGTCATCGCCCACCGTCTGTCCACCGTCCGCAACAGCCAGGCCATTCTGGTGCTGGAGCAGGGACGCATCATCGAGCGCGGCAATCACGAGCAGCTGCTGGCGCAGCACGGCAAGTACTACCAGCTCTACACCGGGCAGGCAGAACTGAGTTGAATTAAATTATCCGAATACACCATACTAAGGAGGAATCACTCATGACCGAACAGGCGCTTTGCCAGAAGGCCATCGACATGCTGGATATGGCCTATGTCCCCTATTCCCATTTCCCCGTGGGCGCCGCCCTGCTGTGCAGGGACGGCACGGTGTTCACCGGCTGCAACATTGAAAACGCCGCCTACGGCGCCACCATCTGCGCCGAGCGCACCGCCATCTTCAAGGCTGTCAGCGAGGGGCACCGCGACTTCGACACCATCGTCATCGCCGGACGCAGCGACGACTACTGCGTGCCCTGCGGCACCTGCCGCCAGGTGATGATGGAGTTCGCCCCCGATCTCACCGTCATCTGCCTGAATAAGAAGGGCGAGAGCAGGAAGTTCGCCCTGAAGGAGCTGCTGCCCTACGGCTTCGACCAAACCTGGTTGTAACGCTTAACGGGCGAGGGATCTTTCGTTCAGACGAGGCGCGGGAGCGCAGGCAATACTTTGTGTATGGCAAGCGAGCGCAACGACGTATGGACGGAAAAGACCCGCCCGTCGGGAACAAAACAAAGCGCGACTGCGTCCTATCCACAGCCGCGCTTCCTTTTCCCTGCGCGGAAACACTGAAAATTTGGAGGATATTTCCATGAAAAAGTTCGTATCCATGATGCTTTCTGCCCTGCTGGTGCTGAGTCTTGCCGCCTGCGGCGATAAGAATAACGCCAGCGGCGACAAGCCCGCAGCGCCCACCAGTGCCCTGAACATACTGGAGACGGTATGGAACACCTACGGTGAGGACGAGAAGTTTGCCGTTGCCGGCGGCGATTTCTCCGAGGCCAACGCCCGCGAGGACGCCCCCGGCGTCTTCGACCTGAAGGATCGTGCGCTGGTGGACAGCGAGCTGGGTCTGCCGGAGACCGCTGCGGTGGATGAGGCCGCGTCCCTTGTCCATATGATGAACGCCAACACCTTCACCGCCGCTGCCTACCACGCCACCGGCGACACCGCTGAGCTGGCACAGCAGCTGCGTGACAACATCATGCAGCGCCAGTGGATGTGCGGCTTCCCCGACAAGCTGGTCGTGGCCGAGGTGGGCGAGTATGTGGTCACCGTCTTCGGCGCGGATGAGCTGGTGGACACCTTCATGACCCACCTGAACGGCATCTACGGCGTCAGCGCCACCTACGACGAGGACATTCTGTGACACGGAGGATGGTGCAGCGGGGCGCGTTCCTGCTGATGGCGGCGGCGCTGGTGCTGGGTGCGGCAAAGCTCCCCGCCCATACGTCGCAGCCCTCCGCGCCCGCCGACACGGTGTACGTCTATGAGGGCTACGCCGCCAAGGCGGACGCTCCCTTCGATGCGGATTCGCTGGACCGCGCCGCCTATCGTTTCCGGCATCTGTACGACCTGTACTTCACCGGACGCACCGTCTATCTGGCGGTGGTGCCGGACAAGGCGCAGTTCACCGTGCCGCCGGAGGGCTACGTCCCCGCTGGCGCGGCGGAGACGGCGGACTACCTCTGCGGCGCGCTGGACTTTTTGACGCCGGTGGATATCGCCGCCGGTCTGACGCTGACGGACTACTACCGCACCGACCCCCATTGGCGGCAGGAGCAGCTGCGCCCCGCGGCGGACGCACTGCTGACCGCCATGGGTGCGCCGGTGCCCGGCACGCGGGACGAGACGCTGTGCGCGCTGGAGGGGGATTTCCACGGCAGCTACTGGGGAAAGACCGAGGAGCCGCTGGAGCCGGATACGCTGTCCTATCTGACCTCCCCCGCGCTGGAGAGCTGCACCGTCCATAACTACGAGACGGACACCGACGGCGGCGTGTACGATTTTGCCGCCGCGCAGGACGCGCCCTACGACCTGTTCCTGTCCGGCAGCCGCTCCCTGCTGCGTATCGACAACCCCGACGCCCTGTCGGACAGGACGCTGGTGGTGTTCCGGGATTCCTTCGGCAGCAGCATCATCCCGCTGCTGGCGGAGAGCTATCGCACGGTGTACGCCGTGGATATCCGTTATCTGGCCTCCGACCGGCTGGGACGCGTTGTGGAGTTTCCCGACGATGCCGATGTGCTGTTTTTATACAGCGCCACCGTTCTCCACAACAGCATCACCCTGAAGTGACCGGCGGCATAGGCTGGGGCGTAAGGGGGATATGACACATGACGTATACGTTGGCGCAGCTGCCTCCTGGCGAAAGCGGCCGCGTAGCCGCGCTGGACTTCCCGCCCCGGAAGACCCGCCGCATGGAGGATCTGGGCTTTCTCCCCGGGCAGCAGGTCACCGCGCTGCACACCCCGCCCTTCGGCGGGATCACCGCCTATCAGGTGCTGGACACCGTGATCGCGCTGCGGGACACCGATGCCAGCCGCATCACGTTATACACGCTGCAAGACGAAAAAGATGACGTTCTGTGAGTACAGAACGTCATCTTTTTCTTTGATAATACGATTTGTTATCAGAAGGACACCATCTCGTTGGCGGGCTTGGTGGTGGCGGCGATGCTGCTGACGTACAGCACAGGGCCGTCGCCCTGATAGGCGTTGCACTTCTCCTTCTTCACGGTGGCGTGGATCTTCACCCACTCCTTGTCCCTGAAGTTCTCCAGCCCTTCGCCGCGGCATACCAGTGCCAGAAACTGCATGTCCTTGTCGCAGCAGACCATAGCGAACCGGCCCGGGCAGTGGACGCCCTTAAATTTCTTGGAGTGGCACATAATGGCCTTGAAGGACACCTCCACGCCCTCGTAGCGGTCGGGGTTGTCCATCATATCCACATACCAGATGCCGTAGTCGTCGTCGGGCACCTCCAGCTTGCCGCCGGACAGGTCGAAGGGGGACATCTCCGGCGTCACATACTCCTCGCTGGTGCCGTCGGTGTTCTCCAGATAGATGTCGGCACGGCGGTTCACCATCCGCAGGTTGCGGCTGCGGAGCTGGGCGCGGAGCTGCTCATTGCAGCGGTTGAAGATCAGCAGGTCCGCGTTGGAGATCTTCTCCATCATCAGCTGGCCCATGTTCCGCACATACGGCTCAAAGGTGTTGGCGTCCACCAGGCACATGATCTGATACAGGATCCAGTTGGCGGGCAGACCCTCCCGGTACAGCGGCTCGATCTGCCACATACCATTGTACTCGATGATGACCTGCTTGGGACGGTACTGCTTTTCCAGCTTCTTGAAAAGCTCCGGCGTCATCTGCTCCGGATCGTCGATGGTGTAGGTGAACACGTTGCCCAGTACCTTGGGGTCGTAGGCCGTCTCGCCCTCCTCGCAGCACAGCAGCAGCGTCCGGTCCTCAGCGGCAAAGCCGTCCTGCAGGATGCCGTTGATGAAGCTGGTCTTGCCGGAATCCAGGAAACCGGCGATGAGATAAACAGGAATATCCATACGGTGTACCTCGCGTAAATTACAGGCCGAACAGCTCAGCCAGCTTGTCCTCCTTCAGCTGGGAGCCGATGACGCACAGACGGCCGGTGTAGTCGGCGGCGCCGAAGCGTACCTGATGCTCCTCCGGCACGAAGTCAAAGTGCAGCCACTTTCCGTCCTCGCTGTGGACGATGCCCTTGGCGCGGAGGATCGCGCCGTAGTCGCCGCTGTCCAGCGCGGTGAGGATGGTCTCCAGCTCGCTCTCGGTGAATACCTTCACCGTCTCCACGCCCCAGCTGGTGAACACCTCGTCGGCGTGATGGTGGTGATGGTGGCAGCCGCAGTGGGGATCGTCGCACTCCTCGCCGTCGTGGTGGTGATGGTGATGCTCATGCTCGTCGTGATCCTCGTGGTCATGCTCGTGATGGTGGCAATGCTCGTCCTCGTCATGGTCATGATGGCAGTGGTCATGCTCCTCGTGGTCATGGTGGCAGCAGTGCTCGTGATCATCGTCCTCGTCGTGGTCGTGATGATGGTGGTGGTGCTCCGCCTCGTCCGCCTCGTGCTCAGCCTGCATGCGCTCCAGCAGCTCATCGGCCAGGGACACCTTCTCAATGGCGCTGAGGATGGTCTTGCCGTCCAGCTCGTCCCAGGGGGTGGTGAGGATGGCGGCGTTGGGATTCTTTTCCCGCAGCAGGGCCACGGCAGCTTCCAGCTTCTCCTGGGTCAGCTTCTGGGTGCGGGAGAGAATGATGGTGCCGGCGGACTCGATCTGGTTGTTGTAGAACTCGCCGAAGTTCTTCATGTAGACCTTCACCTTGGTGGCGTCGGCCACGGTGACGAAGCTGTTGAGCTTCATGTCCGGCACGTCCTTGACAGTGTTCTCCACCGCCACGATCACGTCGCTGAGCTTGCCCACGCCGGACGGCTCGATAAGAATGCGGTCGGGGGCGAACTGCTGATGTACATCCTTCAGCGCCTTGTTGAAGTCGCCTACCAGAGAGCAGCAGATACAGCCGGAGGACATCTCGCTGATCTGGACGCCGGACTCCTTCAGGAAGCCGCCGTCGATGCTGATCTCGCCGAACTCGTTTTCGATGAGCACCAGCTTCTCACCCTGAAACGCCTCTGCCAGCAGCTTCTTGATGAGCGTGGTCTTGCCGGCGCCCAGAAAGCCGGATACGATGTCAATTTTTGTCATAGTAAACCCTTCTTTTCTCTGCCGCCCGCGGCGGCACATATTCTTTCCCCCATATCATAGCCCATTTTTTCAAAAATGCAAGTGGGCACAGGGCGAAAAATCTGTTTTCCCTGCGCCCATCTGCATTTTTTGCGGAAACTGCCGCTGTTTTTGCGAAAAATGTTACCAGCTGGTGTTTTCGCCGTCGTCGAGGAAGCCGTCGCTGTCGTGGACATAGCCGTTTTCCAGCATCTGGCGGAAGGTGGCGGTGCGCTCCGCGCCGCGGCGCATACGTCCCTCCGCCTGCGTGCCGGGCAGCGTATCCTCCCCATTTCGCCGGTTTTCTCCGGCGCCGGGCTGGGTGGGCGTGTCGGTGCCGTTCTGCCAGCTGCCGCCGCTGCCGTTATCCTGCGGGGCGTTCTGGCTCTGGTTGGTATCGGGGCGGCCGGGACTGCCGCCGTTGTTCCGGTCATCGTCCTTGCCGCAGGCCGTCAGTGCCAGCACCATGGCCAGCACCAGAAAAATCGCAGAAAGCTGCTTCATGATGAAGAAATTCTCCTTTCCTGGTTGTGCGCGCTGCGCCGCAGTTAGTATCTGCCTGCGGCGGCCATCGTAGCCGTGCGGATATCTGGTGTATCATGCAATTTCTGGCTTTTGAGGAAACAACGTTGCGTTTTGCGGCGGAATACGTTATAATTATTATTCAAACATATGCCGGTGTGTTCCTGCCCCTGAGACGGCGGGAAATACAAAACGTATTTTACCGCGCAGAATCAACTGCGCGTATACTGGGAGGTCAGACCATGCAAAATCTGGAAAAGCAATATCACATCCACTGTGTGGAGGGCGACGTGGGCCGCTATGTGATCCTGCCCGGCGATCCGGGCCGCTGCGAGAAGATCGCCGCACTGTTCGACGATGCCCGTTTCGTGGCGCAGAACCGGGAGTACACCGTCTATACCGGCACGCTGCTGGGGGAGAAGGTGTCCGTCTGCTCTACCGGCATCGGCGGGCCTTCCGCCTCCATCGCCATGGAGGAGCTGCACAACATCGGCGCGGACACGTTTCTGCGGGTGGGCACCTGCGGCGGCATCGACCTAGACGTGCGCTCCGGCGACGTGGTGGTGGCCACCGGCGCGATCCGCTTTGAACACACCAGCCGGGAGTATGCGCCTATCGAGTATCCGGCGGTGGCCAACTTTGAGGTGACTACCGCGCTGGTGCAGGCTGCCAGAGCGCTGGGCAAGCGGACGCAGGTGGGCGTGGTGCAGTGCAAGGACGCGTTCTACGGCCAGCACAGCCCCTCGCGGATGCCGGTGTCCTATGAGCTGCTGAACAAGTGGGAGGCGTGGAAGCGGCTGGGCGTCAAGGCCAGCGAGATGGAGTCCGCCGCACTGTTCGTGGTGGCGGATGCGCTGAAGTGCCGCTGCGGCAGCTGCTTCCACGTGGTGTGGAACCAGGAGCGGGAGGCCGCCGGTCTGGACCAGGAGATGAGCGAGGACACCACTGCCGCCGTGGAGGTGGGTGTGGAGGCCCTGAAGCTGCTGATCCAGGCGGATCGCGCAGGGTAAGCGGCAAAGCACTGCATAATTGCATAAAAACACCGCATCCCATGGGGATGCGGTGTTTTTATGCACGGTTTATGCGGGAGTTATATGTTTTCCTGCTCTTTGAGCTCCTGGGCCTCCTGCCGGTAGTGCAGAGCGGTCTCGTGCAGGGAGGCGATGGCCTCCGGCGTCAGGGGAGACTTCACACGGGCGGGAGAGCCAAGGGCCATCATGCCGTCGGGGATGACGGTGGACTGCGTTACCAGCGCACCGGCGCCGATCAGACAGTGGCTGCCGATCTTGGCGCCGTTGAGGACGATGGCGCCCATGCCGATCAGCGTCTCGTCGCCGACGGTGCAGCCGTGGAGGATGGCTCCGTGGCCTACGGTGACGTTTTTGCCCACCGTTACCGGCAGGCCGGGGTCCACGTGGACCACACAGTTATCCTGAATATTGCTGCCCTCGCCGATGGTGATGGAGGCGGTGTCGCCCCGCAGCACCGCGCCGTAAAACACGCTGCTGTCCGCGGCAAGGGAGATGTCACCGCGGAGAGTGGCGTTGGGGGCCACGAAGGCGGTGGGGTGGATGACGGGCTTTTTCATAGGCAGATGCCCCTTTCGCTGAGTTTCGATGCCCGTATTGTACCACATTTTTCCCGTATATCCACCGTCCGGCAAGAAAAATCCCGCAGAATTTTCCAAAAATCGCCCTACCATTTTTCGACAAAGTGTGGTATAATCATACAGAAAAAAGGTCGCCGAGGGGACGAAAGAGAGAGCGGACCGCGGCGCAGAACGGTATGGACAGTGTTTTGTGTAAGGAGAGTGACAAGATGTTTGCAGCAGGTGATCTGGTAGTGTACGGCGGCGAGGGCGTTTGTCGGGTGGAGAGCATCGGACCGTCCGGCCTGGCCTATGACGACGGGACACGGCTTTACTATCACCTGACGCCCCTGTACCGCAGCGGTACGGTGATGACACCGGTGGACACGGGAGTGCTGATGCGCTCGGTTATCACCCAGGAGGAGGCGCTGGCGCTGATCGCGGCCATCCCGTCGCTGCCGCCCTGCAAGCCGGAGCAGCCGGGCATCCGCGCTGCCAAGGATTTCTATCATCAGGTGGTGATGCGCTGCCAGTGCGGCGAGCTGGCCGCCATGATCCACAACGTGTGCCGCAAGCGGGCGTGGGCCCTGCGCCACGGTAAGAAGGTGAGCCAGATGGACGAGCGCTATCTCAAGCGGGCCGAGGACCAGCTGTACGGCGAGCTGGCGGCCGTGCTGGGTCTGGAACGGGGCGGCGTGGCGGATCTCATCCGCCAGAGCTGGCCGGGCTGGCCGGAGAAGCTGCCGGAGCCCGCGCCGACGGAGGCGTGAAAACAGACAAAAAAGAACGGAAAGCTCTGCTTTCCGTTCTTTTTTGTCAGAAGTAGCGGACAAGGCCGGCGATCAGCAGCGTGGGCAGCAGCCACAGCAGCAGAAACACCACCATGGCCAGCGGCGTCAGCACCGCGAAATTCCCCACAGAGGTGAGGTAGTAGGCCAGCAGCACGCCGCACAGGGCACCGATATAGCTGAGCACCGTGGCGGTGCGGACGGCCCGCACCATGCGGCGGCTGCCTACCACTGACTCGGCCAGAGGCAGCAGGCCCTCACGGCAGACGATGACGTTGGGCGTCTCGCCCTGCTGGGCGGCCAGCTGGGCCAGAGCCAGACGGGTGGACACGTCAGGGTAGACTACCTTGGCGTCCACGCCGAACTTCCGCTTGATGAGCCCCGGGGTGACGTTGCTGCTGCGGACGGCCAGCACCGGCGTGATATGGCAGCGGCGCATGGCCCGCAGAGCCCACTCCGCGTTGCGGGAGGGCTGATACTTCACGGCAAACACCGCCGTCAGCACGCCGTCCACCGACAGAAAGAGGCCGGTCTGGAGCTTCAGGTCGTGGGGAAGGGCCACATGGCGCTTTTTCATAAAGTAGGCGCTGCCCATCAGCACGGTCTCGCCGTGGATGGCGGCCTCCACGCCGCCCTCCTCGCAGTAACGCAGGTCGTCCACGCGAATGTGGAACCCGCCCTCCGCCGTGAGCTGGCGGTCCAGCAGGGGAGCAAGGCTGCTGCCGGCGGCACGGGCCACCGAAGCGGCGTAGCCCACGGCGCGGCTGCGTTCCTCGCCGTAGACCTTGTAGCCGTTGAGGGTCACGGTACCGGCGGGGAAGAGATCGTCATCGGTGAGCACCATGCGGCCGGAGCGGGCTACGGCACGGGCACCGGCATAGCCGGCGGCGGCAGCGCCGCTGCGCTCCAGGCGGCGGGACAGGTAGTACAGGGGCAGGGAGCCGGTCAGGGGCAGGGACAGCTGGACACCGGCGCTGGTGAGGGCGGCCAGCACCCAGGGGAACTCGTCCATGGGGCGGGCGGTGAAGCACACCACGCCGGACAGCACCACCGCCGCGCTGAGCAGCAGCGGCAGTACATAATTCTGCCAGCGGCGGGCGGGGTCGGGGCGCATGGTGCTGCGGTAGAAGCCCTCCAGCACGCCCCGCTGCTTGCAGACACCGGCGGGCAGGACGGACACCACGTAGGGCGGTACGCCGTTGAGGTCCGCCAGATGGAAGGCGATGCGGCGGGTCTCCGCCGTCAGGTACAGGCCCAGCTGGCAGGTGAGGATCAGCAGAGCGCCGGCCGCGGCGTAGGGGGTGGAGAGGGTGCTGCCGGTGACGGCGCCGGCGGCGCAGCAGAGAAGATCCGCCAGCACCGCAACGCCGGCGCACAGCTCGCAGCCTACCTGCCCGTCGCGGAGCATGCGGAAGGCCGTCTGCCATACCGGCAGGCACAGAAGCGCCGTCAGCAGCAGGCCGCCGCCCAGCACGATGCACCGCAGCGGCGCGGCGTCCAGCCATGCGGGCGGCAGCATTTCCAGCTCCTGCAGCACGGCGGCCACCATCAGAAGAAGCACGGGCAGCGCGGCGAACACCAGACCGCGGCGCAGCCGGTTGCAGCGGCGCTTTTCCTCCCGCAGGGCGTCGTCCATGCGGGGCTCCGGCTCCTCCGGTTCCTCCGGCTCCGGCTCGTCCTCGGGGTCGTCGAACAGCTGCTCTGTTTCCTGAGAAAGGCCGCGGGGCCGGGCGCTGCGGCGGTCCGTGAGGCGGTGCAGCAGGCCGGAGAGCCGCTGGCCCAGGGGCACGGGAGCGTCAATGACGCCGTCCTCCTCGTCCTCCAGCACGGCATCCACCGTCTGGCTCATGACATCCTTCAGACTGACACGGTCCGGTGTGTCGGACAGAGGTGCAGGAACAGGATCGGGCGCGGGAACGGGCTCCGGCTCGGGAATGGGAGCGGGGTCAGGTACGGGGACGGGTTCGGGTTCGGGCGGGGGCGTCGGTGCAGGGGGAGTCTCCGGCGCAGGGGCAGGCTGACGCCCACCCCTGCCGTATTCGGCAAGGATGGCGTCCAGCGAGAGCTCGTCCCGGGGGACGGGCGTATCCAGTTGTGGGTCGTCACGCCTGTTCATAGTACGATGCAACGCCGTCAGCTCCGCTGGCGCACCGCCTCGTACAGCAAAATGGCTGCGGCGGCGGAGGCGTTCAGAGAGGAGATGCGGCCTTTCATGGGGATGCTTACCAGAAAATCACAGTTCTCGGAGACAAGGCGGGTCATGCCGCTGCCCTCGGAGCCGATGACGATGGCGGCGGGGCCCTTCAGGTCCGCGGTATAGAGATCGGTAGTGCCGTCGGCGGCGGTGCCGAATACCCAGATGCCCTGCTTTTTCAGGTCCTTCAGCAGGGAGGGGATGTTGGCCACCCGCGCCACGGGGATATAGCTCACCGCGCCGGCGGAGGTCTTGGCCACCACGGCGGTCAGACCGGCAGAGCGGCGCTTGGGGATGATGACGCCGTGGGCGCCGGCACACTCGGCGGTGCGGAGGATGGCGCCCAGATTGTGGGGGTCGGAGATCTCGTCGCACACCACCAGCAGAGGCGGTTCCCCCCTCTCTGCTGCCGCGGAGAGGATGCTCTCCACCGTGACGTACTCCCGCACGGCGGCCAGAGCGATGACGCCCTGATGGGCGTGGGTGCGGGAAATGCCGTCCAGCTTGCGGCGGTCGGCCTCCACCACCACGATGCCCGCGTCCCGGGCTCTGGAGGCGATGTGGCCCAGGGTCTTGTCCGTCTCGCCCTTGGCGATGTAGATCTTGTCGATGGCGGTGCCCACCCGCAGGGCTTCGATCACCGCGTTGCGGCCCTCGATGACGCCGTCGGCCTCCGCGTCCGGCAGGGGACGGCGGCGCTCGGTATCCTTCATATCTTTCATGGGTATGACCTCATTTTTCTTGAATTACTGACCAGTATAACACAATATTTCGGCGAGATAAAGCGCCATTCATAGAAATTTTACAGAAAATCCGACGATGTGCCGCTTGTGACATTTGGACAAGTGTGGTATACTGTGCGATACTGCGAAGGTATACCGCGGGAGGGATGCGCCGCCGAGAGCGGAGGCACTCCGGCTGACGGTTTTTTACGGAGGATACACATGGCCAACAACGATCAGAACAACAATAAAAACGGAAAGGGACGCAATAACCTGCGGGGCATCCTGACGCTGGTGGCGTGGGCACTGGTGCTGACGGTGGGATTCAACTACCTCAACGCCTACAACCGCAACGCCACCAACAAGTCCACCAGCCATGAGATCAAGTACAGCGAGATGCTGGATCTTATCGAAAACGATAAGGCGAAGGAGGTCCTGTTCAAGGACGACGCCATCTACATCACGCCGGTGGAGGGCTACACCTACACCGAGGAACAGGACGAGGGCAGCAACGTGCCCGCCAAGTCCTACACCCAGTCCAAGGACACGAAGCTGACGCTGTATACCGCGTATCTCAACGATACGTCCCTGCTGCCTCTGCTGAAGGAGCACAAGGTGGCCTACACCGGCTATTACGAGGCGCAGATGAATCCGGTGCTGGCGTTCATGGTCAGCTACATCCTGCCCACGCTCATTTTTGTGGGACTGCTCATGCTGCTGCTGCGGATGCTGGCCAAGAGCGGCGGCAGCGGCTTCGGCGGCATCGGCAGCGTGGGCAAGTCCAACGCCAAGGTGTATATGGAGAAGTCCACCGGCGTCACGTTTAAGGATGTGGCCGGTCAGGACGAGGCCAAGGAGTCGCTGGAGGAGATCATTGATTTCCTCCACAACCCCGGCAAGTACACCGCCATCGGCGCCAAGCTGCCCAAGGGCGCTCTGCTGGTGGGCTCACCCGGTACCGGCAAGACCCTGCTGGCCAAGGCTGTGGCCGGTGAGGCGGGGGTGCCGTTCTTCTCCATTTCCGGTTCCGACTTCGTGGAAATGTTCGTGGGCGTGGGCGCCAGCCGTGTCCGCGACCTGTTCAAGGAGGCTGCCAAGGTGGCCCCGTGCATCATTTTCATCGACGAGATCGACACCATCGGCAAGTCCCGCGACGGCGGTAAGTTCGGCGGCAACGACGAGCGCGAGCAGACGCTGAACCAGCTGCTGGCGGAGCTGGACGGCTTCGATCCCAGCAAGGGCGTTATCGTGCTGGGCGCTACCAACCGCCCCGAGGTGCTGGACAAGGCGCTGCTGCGCCCGGGACGCTTCGACCGGCGTATCACCGTGGATCGGCCCAATCTGGCGGGCCGCCTGGCCACGCTGCAGGTACACACCCGCAACATCCGTCTGGCCGAGGATGTGGACCTGAACAAGATCGCCCAGGCTACCGCCGGATGCGTGGGCGCGGATCTGGCCAATCTGGTGAACGAGGCGGCGCTGCGGGCCGTCCGCAAGGGCCGCAAGGCTGTGAACCAGAACGATCTGCTGGTGTCCTTTGAGCTGGTCATCGCCGGCTCGGAGAAGAAGGGCACCGTCATCACCGAGGAGGAAAAGCGCATCATCGCCTATCACGAGGTGGGTCATGCGCTGGTGGCGGCCAAGCAGAAGAACGCCCAGCCGGTGAGCAAGATCACCATCGTGCCCCACACTCAAGGGGCGCTGGGCTATACGCTGCACCTGCCGGAGGAGGAGAAGTTCCTCATGTCCAGAGAGGACATTCTGGCGGAGATCCGCACGCTGTTGGCAGGCCGCTCCAGCGAGGAGATCGTGTGCAACACCATGACCTCCGGCGCGGCCAACGACATCGAGCGGGCCACGGAACTGGCGCGGAATCTGGTGGCGCGGTTCGGCATGTGCGACGAGTTCGATATGATGGCGCTGGGCACCATCCAGAGCCAGTATCTGGACGGCAGTTACTCCATGACCTGCGCTCAGGAGACCTACGCCGCGGCGGACCGCGAGACCATCAAGATCATCCGTCAGTGCCATCAGGAGGCCAAGCGAATTTTGCAGGACAACCGGGAGCTGCTGGACAAGATCGCCGCGTACCTGCTGAAGAAGGAGACCATCACCGGACAGGAGATGATGGCCATTATCGAGGGCCGCGACCCCGAGACGGTGGACAACTACGGCGCCACCAGAGAGCAGGAGCGGAAGCTGTTCCGCCCCAGTGTGCCGGAGACCATCGAGGCGCCCGCCAAGCACATCAACATGGTGTCCGAGCCGGTACCCATGCCGGATTTCGACGCACCCGAGGAGGAACCGGCGAAGGCGTCGGAGCCCCCTGCGCCGGAGGAGGCTCCCGGAGAGGGGAAGCCGGAGGATCAGGAGAAATAAGGAAAAGAGCACCCGCGGCAATGCCGCGGGTGCTTTTTTTATGGTCAGGATTTCGCCGGCGCCTGTTCCGTGCTCTCCATGTAAAGCGTTTCACAGGCTTGCTGCGCCTCCACCAACAGGCGGATGGCCTGTTCGGCGGCGCGGGCCATGGTCAGATACATTTCGTGATAGGCTTCAACTTCCGTCATAACATCACCCCCTGCAAAAATTATAGGACAATTTAATCCTAAATGCAATAGGACAATTTGCCATAATATTTATGGTGATTTTGATGAGCAGATTACGGGAACTCAGAAAAGAGCGGGGATTTACGCAGGTCAAGATGCAGATGCTGACCGGCATCGACCAGAGCGCGTACTCCAAGATCGAGCGGGGCGAGCGCTATCTCAGCTTTGAACAGTGCCGCCGCGTGGCGCTGGCACTGAACACCAGCATGGACTATCTCGCGGGGCTCACCGACGAGAAGAAGCCCTATCCCCGTAGCGAGTGATGACAAAAGAGCACCCGCGGCACTTTGAAGTGCCGCGGGTGCTTTTTTATTCTTTTTAATTCTCAGGCAGGGCGCGGGCGGCGTCGCACAGCAGGGGCAGGGCCTTCTCGAACTCCACGCCGTACCAGGCGGCGCAGGGGTCCTGAGCCGTGACATCAATGCAGGAGAGGGTGAAGCGCACCGCCAGAGAGACGGCATCTTCCAGCGGCAGGCCCCGCATCATGCCGCCCACCACCGTGGCGGCGAAGATGTCGCCGGTGCCGTGGTAGGAGCCGGTCTGCCGCCGGTCCAGGCACGTGAAGAACCGGCCGTCGGCGCTGTCGTAGCCCATGGCGCCCAGCCTGTCCGGCGTGAAGGACACGCCGGTGAGCACCACTTTTCCGGCACCCAGCGCCGCTACTTTTTGCAGCAGCTCACGGGTCATGGGCTCGTCCATGTCCTCGCGGTAGGGCGTACCGGTGAGGAGACATGCCTCTGTCAGGTTGGGCATGGCCACGTCGGCCCGGGCCACCACCCGCGCCATGGCGGCGGGGAAGTCGGGGCCAAAGCCGGAATAGAGCTTGCCGTGGTCCGCCATGGCGGGGTCCACGAAGATCATGGTATCGGGGCTTTTTACCGCGTCAAAGAAGTCCAGCACCTGCTGCACCTGGGGCACAGAGGCGATGTAGCCGGTATACAGCGCATCGAAGTGGACGTGCTGGGCCTGCCAGTGGGCGGCGATGGCGTCAAGCTGGTCCGTCAGGTCGCGGCTGACAAAGCCGGGGAAGGCGGTGTGGGCGCTGAGGACAGCGGTGGGCACGATGGCGCACTCCACGCCCAGAGCGGAGATCACCGGCAGCGCCACGGTCAGGGAACAGCGGCCCAGGCAGGAGATATCCTGTATGGATGCGATACGTTTCATGGCAGCTCCTCCTGTTTCGTCCGACAGCCCTCCGGCCGCTGAAAACGCTTCATGTCCACGCGGTCGGCGGGTATCTCCTCCGACACCGACAAGATCTCGCAGATCCGCCGGTCATCCAGCGTGTGCGCCATGGCGTCCTCTGTTCAAGATATGCAAGGGAAACCTTGGTCGGGTTTCCCTTGCGCGTTCGGTTATCCGCCCGCAGGCGACCGCTTTTGCAGCGCAAAAGCGCGCACCAAAAAGGGGCGGCCCGCAGGGGCGGACATTTCGTGGGCATCCTGCGGTCATGGCAGGGCGCACGGAACCCGCGTATACCGCAAGGAAGGGAATGTGTGCAAGGGAAACCTTGGTCGGGTTTCCCTTGCGCGTTCGGTTATCCGCCCGCAGGCGACCGCTTTTGCAGCGCAAAAGCGCGCACCAAAAAGGGACGGCCCGCAAGGGCGGACATTTTTGGTGCGGGCATGGGGACTCGAACCCCAACGCGTGAGCACGAGAACCTAAATCTCGCATGTCTACCAATTCCATCATGCCCGCAAATATGTCCACCATTATAGCACGTTTTCTGCGGCGGCGCAAGGGATGTCTGCCGGCCCTCGTCGACCTGCCCAGTACGGCGGAAGGGAAATTGTATAAGTTGCCGAAAAAGCTTGCGCGGACAGGGAATTTTCCTACAAATCCACAAAATAATGGTTGTCAGGCCCTGCAATATAAGCTATAATCGGTACATTGAGCTACTGTCCGCAGCCGTGTGGGCGGCGGACTTGAAGAAAATGAAGGGAGTACATCACCACTATGACTGCTAATGACATTCGCAATATTGCGCTGCTGGGCCACGGCGGGTCCGGCAAGACCTCGCTGGTCGAGCAGATGCTGTTTATGACCAAGGGCATCGACCGTCTGGGCAAGACCGCCGACGGCAACACCACCTGCGACTACGACGCCGAGGAGATCAAGCGCCAGATCTCCATCTCCCTGGCCTTTGCCCCCGTTATATATAAGGGCAAGAAGATCAACGTCATGGACGCTCCCGGCAACTTCGATTTCTCCGGCGAGGCGGTGTGCGCCATCCGCGCCGCCGAGTGCGCCGTCATCGTGGGCAACGCCAAGGACGGCCTGTCCGTGGGCATGGAGCGCACCTGGAAGATGCTGGGCAAGAAGCCCCGCATGATGTTCATCAACCGCGTGGAGGAGGCCAACGCCGACTACGCATCCTGCATCGAGGCCGTCAAGGCCAAGTACGGCACCGCCATTGCCCCCATCGTGGCCACCAAGGCCGACGGCAACAAGGCCGTCACCGTCATTGTGGACCTGCTGCACAACAAGGCCTACGACGCCAAGGGCGAGTGCGCTATTCCCGCCGACATGGCCGACGAGGTGGAGGCCCTCCGCGCTGAGCTGATGGAGGCCGCCGCCGGCGCCGATGAGGAGCTGATGGAGAAGTTCTTCGAGACCATGGAGCTGTCCGCCGAGGACATGGCCAAGGGCCTGCAGATCGGCGTGCGCGAGGGCAGCGTGTGCCCCGTGCTGTGCGGCAGCGCCGCCACCGGTATGGGCGTGGAGATGCTGATGCAGACCATCGTGGACCTGGTGCCCGTGGCTACCGATATGCCCGCCGAGGCCGCTGAAGACGACGACGGCAACGCTATCGAGGTGGCTCACGATCCCAACGGCTCCGCCGCTGCCTTCGTGTTCAAGACCATCTCCGACCAGTACGGCAAGTTCTCCATGATCAAGGTCATCCGCGGCAAGGTCACCAGCGATATGTCCCTGTACAACATGACCACCGGCAACACCGAGAAGCTGGGCCGTCTGTACGTCATGAAGGGCAAGAAGACCGAGGAGACCAAGGAGATCTGCTGCGGCGACATCGGCGCCATCGGCAAGATGGACAAGGTCAAGACCGGCGACAGCCTGTGCGAGCCCAAGACCTATGTGAAGTTTGCGCCTCTGGCCTTTGCCCCCGCCTGCTACGAGCGGGCGATCTCCCCCAAGACCAAGCAGGAGATCGAGAAGCTGGGTACCGGTCTGAACAAGCTGAACGAGGAGGATCCTACATTCTCCGTCACCAACAACGCCGAGACCCACCAGACCGTGATCTCCGGCGCCGGCGACATCCAGATCGATGTGCTGTGCAGCAAGCTGAAGTCCCGCTTCGGCGTGGATTCCGAGCTGGATACCCCGCGTGTTGCCTATCGTGAGAAGATCCGCAGCACCGTCCGCAAGCAGGGCCGCTATAAGAAGCAGACCGGCGGCAGCGGCCAGTTCGGCGATGTTCACATTATCTTCGAGCCCCAGAGCGAGCAGGAGGATATGATCTTTGAGGAGAACGTGTTCGGCGGCTCCGTGCCCAAGAACTACTTCCCCGCCGTGGAAAAGGGCCTGCGCGAGAGCTGCCTGCACGGCGTGCTGGCCGGCTATCCCGTGGTGTTCCTGAAGGCCACCCTGGTGGACGGCTCCTACCACCCCGTGGACTCCTCCGAGATCGCGTTCAAGCTGGCCGCCAACCTGGCGTTCAAGGCCGCTCTGCCCGAGGCCAAGCCCGTGCTGATGGAGCCCATCGGTGAGCTGAAGGTCACCGTGCCCGACAACTACGTGGGCGACGTGATGGGCGACCTGAACAAGCGCCGCGGCCGCGTGATGGGCATGAACCCCACCGGAGACGGCGAGACCGTGCTGGAGGCCGAGGTGCCCATGGCCGAGATGATGAGCTACGCCATTGATCTGCGGTCCATGACCCAGTCCCGCGGTACGTTCACCTTCAACTTCGTCCGCTACGAGGACTGCCCCGCCGCAGCTCAGGAGAAGGCGATCGCCGCCGCCAAGGCGCTGGCCGAGGCCGAGTAAGGGATATACGACAAGCACTGAAAAGCGCCCGTCCGGAAGGACGGGCGCTTTTTTGCGCGCTTTTGGGTATAAATTATTGCAGGGGCGTCTCCAGCTTTTGCAGGGACTTTTTGAACTGCACCGAGAACAGGACGGCGGTGAACGTCACCGCCAGCACGTCAGCCACGGGCTCCGCCAGATAGACGGCTGTTGTGGGGTCCGGCAGGAAGCAGGGCAGGATGTAGATCAGGGGGATCAGCAGCACGAACTTCCGCAGCACCGCTACAATGATGGAGCAGACAGCGTTTCCGGTGGAGACCAGAGTCATCTGGCAGGCGATCTGGATGCCGAACAGGCCCAGCCCACCGCAGTAGATGCGCAGTGCCCTGGAGGTGAAGGCCAGCAGGGCCGCGTCGGTGGTGAACAGACCAGCGAACACCCGGGGGCACAGCATCACGAAGGCCCACAGCATCATAGAGTAGATGAGGCAGGCGCGCAGCAGCAGGCGGAAGCTCTGCCGGACGCGGTCTGTGTTCCGGGCGCCGTAGTTGTAGCTGGTAATGGGCTGAGCGCCCTGAGACAGACCAGTCAGGGGCAGCAGGGCGAACTGCATGACGCTGGTGAGGATGGTCATGGCGCCCACGGCCAGATCCCCGCCGTATTTCAGGAGGGAGGAGTTGAAGCACACGGAGATGACGCTCTCACTGGCCTGCATGACAAAAGAGGACGATCCCAGCGCGATGCAGGGCGGCACCAGCCGCAGACCGGACAGCAGGTTCTCCCGCCGCAGGCGCAGCAGCGTCTTTTTGCCGCAGAGGAACGATGTGACCCAGACGCAGGACAGGGCCTGAGACAGCACGGTGGCCAGCGCCGCGCCCCGCACGCCCATGTCCAGAGCGAAGATGAACAGCGGGTCCAGCGCGATATTGGCCAGCGCGCCGATGAGCACCGTCAGCATGCCGGTCCGGGCGAAGCCCTGGGCCGTCACGAAGGCGTTGAGGCCCAGCGTCAGCTGGACGAACACGGTGCCGACGGCATAGACACCCATGTAGTCGGCGGCGTAGGCGACGGTGTTCTCGCTGGCGCCGAACAGCAGCAGGAGGTCGCGGCCCCACAGAAGCAGCACGGCGGTGAGGGTCAGGGACAACAGGAGCAGCAGGGCAGCGCAGCCGCCCCGCAGCCGCTCCGCGCCGGCGTGGTCGCCGCGGCCCATGGCAATGGAGGCACGGGGCGCACCGCCGGAGGCCACCAGTGCCGCGAAGGCGGAGACGATCATGATGAGGGGCATGCACACGCCCACACCGGTGAGGGCCAGGCTTCCGTCGCCGGGCATGTGACCAATGTAGATGCGGTCCACGATGTTGTAGAGCATATTTACCAGCTGGGCCGTCACCGTGGGGACCGCCAGCTGGAACAGGAGCCGCCCTACCGGCTCCGTACCGAGAAATGTCTTGTCTTGCTGCATAAAAGCCCTTCTGACGCTACGCCATGGCGCGGAAGCGGTCGGCGATCCGGGCCGCCGCCTCGTCCAGCGTACAGGTGGATGTGTCGATGCACAGGTCGTAGTTGGTGCTGTCGCCCCAGACATGGTGGGTGTAGGTCTCATAGTATTTCCGGCGCTGTTTGTCCATTTTCCGCAGCAGCCGCACCGCCTGAGGCTGGGTCAGATGCTCCTGCTCCATCTTACGGGCAATGCGCTGTTCCTCCGGCGCGGAGACGAATACCCGCAGCAGGCGAACATCCGCATCCCGCAGGACATAGTCGGCGCAGCGGCCCACAAACACGCACTCCTCCCTGCGGGCGATGCGGCGGATCTCGTGGCTTTGCAGGGCGAACAGCACCTCGGACGTGGGCTTGCCCCGCACGACATGGTAGTTGCCCTCGTGGACGGTGCGGAACAGGTAGGGGTTGGTGGCCTTTTCATCGGAATCGCTCATGACGGACTCCGATAGCTCGCCGTATTCGCAGGCCAGATGTACCAGCTCCTTTTCATAGACGCGCAGACGCAGCAGGTCCGCGGTCTTGACGGAGATCTCATGGCCGCCGCTGCCGAACTGGCGGCTGATGCAGATGATGCGGTTTCCCATGCTATTGCCTTCTCTCTTTTGTTATTGCAGCGCATTCAGCACCGCGCGGGGGAACGGGTAATTGCGGGAGACGAACCGGATATCGGCGCTCAGAGAGGCGTTGGCCTCCGTCAGCGCCACACTGATGCTGCCGGAGCAGGTGATACGAACGCTGCACAGCTGGGTATCCTGCACCTCCATGGTGACGCGGCCGCCGGTGAAGGCGACGTGCTGGGACTGGATATCCGGCGCGATGGCGGCGGCGAACTCCGCAGCTCCCGTCTCGTCCAGCGTCAGAGTATAGGTATCTGTGCCGCCGGTCTGGGTGCAGGCGGCGGTGCCGTTCAGCACCAGCTGGTAGGCCAGCTGAAGGAGCCGGGCCTGGGAGGCCAGAGCGTCATCGGTGGTGAGAACATGGCCTTCCGCATCGCAGAGCTTATCGCCGGAGAAGTATAGGCTCAGCGCGCCCTTGCGGACGGCGGTGAAATCCTGACCGTCCACGGTGCGGCGGTCATATTGCAGGGTGTCGCGGAGCACCAGGGGGCCGCAATCCGCCGTCAGCGTCAGGTCGGCGGCCAGTACCTCCCTGCTGCGCAGGGCGGCCCAGGACCGCAGCAGGCGCAGGGTATCCGCGGGCAGCACGGTATTCTCCGGCTCCGTACCGCCGGCGATGGCGGCGGTCACCGCCTCCGGCACCTGGGGCGCCGTGACCTTGGCGGTGAAATCCATCACAGCGGTGAGGACGGGGGCGTCCTCCGGCCCGGCAGTGAGCCGGAGGGACCGGGCGCGGCCATCGGCCACGGTCAGCACGGCGGTGAGCCTGTCGATGCCGGTGAGGTCGCCCACCTCCGGCTCCAGCAGCGTCAGCAGGGCGTCCGCGTCGGCGGCGGACAGCGCCGCCGTATACAGGGTGTCCGCATCCGTCTTTTCACAGTCCACATGGGCCTTGCGGAACAGAGCGGCCAGGTCGGAGAGGGTCATGCTGCTGCTCAGACGGTAGGCGCGGCCGTTCTCCAGATACACCGCATCGCCGGTGCAGTAGACGGTCACGCCCTGCCACCGGACGGTGACGATGCGGGTGGTGTCGGCCCTGGTGCGGCAGACATCGGCGCTGGCGGTGAAGTTCTCGCCGCTCTGGACGGAGACGGTCATGGCCAGCGAGTCGGCGTTCAGGGCGCGGTGCAGCAGACGCCAGGCGTTGAGCTGGCGGCCCAGACCAGTGGCGGTCAGGAGCACCGCCGCCGCAGCGGCGATGCCCGCAACGATACTGACGGGGATCCACCAGCGCCGCTTTTTCTTCTTGGCCGGGCGGGAGATGCGGGCGGGCGTTTCCGTGCTTTCAACGGCATTCTCCACCGTCTCGGGGGCAGAGACTGCGGCGGCCTTCCGCCGGCGGCAGTGACGCCGTCCCAGCAGGATCGCCAGCACGATGGCCACGCACACGGCAATGGCCGCGGCCAGCGGCCACCACACCGATGCGGTGGTGACCACGGCGAATTCGGGGCTGGCGCCGCCTGCGGTGAAGGAGAGGTAGCTGCCCACGGTGTCGTAGGACACGGCCTGCCAGCCGCCGCCGTCGTTGACATAGAGCCGCAGGTGCGATGCATCCTGAGACGGCAGGTAGCGCAGCGTGTGGGTCTCCTGGCCGTCATCGGGCAGGGATACCCGCCACTGTTCCGCCACGCGGCGGTTCACGGTCAGGGGCGGCAGCTGCCCTTCCTTCAGGTAGGAGAACCAGTTGGCAGCGCGGTCTGCGAAGCTGCCGTCTGCCGCGTGGAACTCCTCCGGCGTCAGAGTCAGGGCTGTGGCGGCCATGGTGTCGCCGTCGTTGAAGTCACCGCCGGCCAGAATGACGGGACGGCCATCCTCGCGGGTCTGCTCCGAGGACAGGGTGGGCAGCAGCGCGTCATAGACGGCGGTGACCACCGTGTCCAGATGCAGGCCGTGGAGGTCGGTGCGATCCCAGTGGGCGTAGATGCCGTCCTTTTCCGGAAGCGGCGGATAGACGCTGCTGTCAAAGGATGCGCCGTAGGAGAAGGTGTGGCTGGTCAGCACCTTGCCGTCGGAGACGAAGGACAGGGTAAAGGTGGTCATGCCGCCGGGCATACCCTCCGCTGCGGCGAGGGTGTCGAAGCTCACAGGCTCCGCGCGGCCCGCGAAGCTCTGGCGGTTGATGCCCGCCAGTGTGTCGGAGACGAAATAGTTATCGGTGAACGTACCGGTGTCCGCGCCGGAGACGGCGCCCTCGTACTGCTGGCAGCCGGTGATGTCCACCAGCGACCAGCAGCCGGTAACGGTGCTGGCGCTGCCGTCGGATCTCTCCGCCACGCCGGAGCCCACGATACCGCCCACGTACTTTTTGCCGCTGAGGGTACACTTGGCATAGCTGCTGCGGACGGTGGCAGCGGTGAGACCGGCGATGCCGCCCACGCAGCTGCCGCTGTCACTTTCCACGCTGCCGTAGCTCTCACAGGAGATGATGAGGCCGAGGTCCATGCGCCCGGCGATGCCGCCGGTGTTGCTGCGCTTGGCGGAGACGGCACCGGTGTTGGCGCACTGCTGCACCACGGCGCGGTACTCGTACTGGCGGCGGTATTCACCGTCCAGATTGGCACTGACGTCATCCTCCGGGTCCAGCTCGTACTCGATGGCGATGGAGCCGGCAATGCCGCCGGTGTTGACATCGCCGCTGACCGCACCGCTGTTGGTACAGGCAGAGGTCTTGCCCAGCGTGATCTTGTCGATGTTCCCCTGCGAGCCGTCAGAGATGACGGAGGCGGGGTTGCCGGCGGCGGAGATGGCGGCCAGCACGGTGTTGGATACCTCATTGAACTTGCTGTTGATGTCCCGCAGGTCGTCCGCCACGGTGTCGACCGAGCCGGAGGCGCTGTTGTTCAGGTCGTTCAGGCGGCTGCCGAAGCCGGTGATGGCGGCCAGGGGGTCCTGCGGGTCGGAGAGGGCGTCCTTCAGGTAGTCGTTCATGTCGTTGAGCCGGTCGGACACGCCGCCTGCGCCGTCCTGGGCGTCATTGGCGGCCTGATCGGTCAGGGACTTCAGCTCGTACAGCTGGCGGTTCAGCTCCGACAGATAGGTGGGAGAGGCGTCCATCTGGATATAGGGCTCGATCTGGCCCACTACGCCGCCCACGTCCTTGCGTCCGGCGATGGCGCCGTCGTTGCGGCAGCGCAGGAGCTGGCCGCAGCTGCGGCCCACCACGCCGCCGGTGTTATAGCCGATGTGCTGGTAGCCCACGGCGCCGTGGTTCACACAGTCGGACAGGGTAGCGGCGCTGTATCCGGCGATGCCGCCGGTATCAGCGGCGGAGGCGCCGGTGTTGGCCTGCCCCAGCTTGGACAGGTCCGGCGTCAGCGTCAGATCCAGATCCTCCAGATTCAGACGGGGATCGGTGCTCTCCACGTTGACGCAGGCGCTGTTGGTGCAGTCGGCCAGCAGGCCCTCGTTATAGCCTGTGATGCCGCCGGTCATGCTGTCGCCGATGACCGCGCCGCGGGTCTCACAGGCCAGGATACTGCCGGAGGCGCCGGTGTGACCGGCGATGCCGCCTATGTATACCTGACCGGACACCGTGCCGGTGAAGCTGCACTTTTCGATGGCGCCGTTGTTCTCGCCGGCGATGCCGCCCACGCTTCGGCCGTCACCGGAGGGGGCGACGGTACCCACCACATGGAGGCTGCGGACGGAGCCGCCCGCCTGTACCACGCCGAACAGGCCGGCGGGGGACAGACTGTCCGTTATGCTGACATTATGGATGGTGTGACCCTGCCCGTCAAAGCTGCCGCCGAAGGTGGGGATGGGCAGGAAGGACGGGTCCGCCAGCGTCAGGTCGCTGTCCAGCACCACGTTTTTGTCGCGGGACCAGGTGTCCAGCGTGCAGCTGGCGGCCAGATCCCGCAGCTCCGCTTCCGAGGAGATGTGGATGGTATTGCCGGCAGCGTCGGCCTGCGTCACGGGCAGGCAGGCCAGCAGCATCAGGGCTGCCAGCAGAGCCGCGGCCAGATGCCGTATGTCAATCTTCTTCCTCATCGTCGGGTACCTCCTCTCCCTCCGCTCCGGAGAGCATGGTCAGGTCTACGTCGCCCTCCACCGTGGCGTGGATCATGCCGCGGACCGTGCCGTTGATGTGGCCGTACACCATACCGTTCACCGTCATGCGGCCGCGGCTGTTCTTCTTGGCCACCACGGATGGCACGGAGAAGGAAGTCTTGTCGATGACGCGGCTGCCGATCAGCAGGATCTGGGGCAGGGCGAACATGACCATGATGATGGAGATCACCGTGCCGCGGCCCAGGCTCTCGCCGATGCCGGCGATGACGGGCTCCGAGGTCATGCTGCCGATGAGGAAGCCGCAGATGGACATGATGGCGCCGGAGGTGATGATGGTGGGAAAGGCAAAGTTCAGCGTTTCCACAATGGCGCTGCGCTGGGCCATCTTCACCTTCAGCTCCTGATAGCGGCTGGCGATGACGATGGCATAGTCGATGTTGGCACCCATCTGGATGGAGCTGACGATCAGGTAGCTCAGATAGAACAGGTACTTGCCGGTGACGGCGGGGACGGAGAAGTTGATCCAGATGCAGCCCTGGATCACCAGAATCAGCAGCACCGGCATACCGGCGGACTTGAAGGTGAACAGCAGCACCACCATGACCACCAGAATGGACACGATGCTCACCACCTTGTTGTCGATGGCAAAGGACTTCTCGAAGTCGTACTCGTTGGTGGAGTCACCGGCCAGATATACCTTCTGGTCGGGGTAATACTTCTGGGCGATGTCCAGAATTTTGTCGGTGAAGGCGTACGTCTCATCGCCGCTCTCCGGCAGGGTCAGGTATACCAGCATACGGCTGAGATCCTCGCCCCGCAGCTGGTTCCTGGCGCTGAGCATCTGGGTCTGGGCGTCCTTCAGGGCGGCGGTCTGGTCATCGCTGAGCGTTACCACACCGGCGTCGATCTGGTCGCAGACGAACAGGAACATATCCAGCAGCGGCACCTTGTAGGTGGAGAGATGGCCCACCAGCTGGCCGTAGTCGCCGTTGTTGGCGGCATAGGCGGCGTAGACCACCTGCGCGGCCTCGTAGTCCAGACCGGCCAGCTCCGCGAACTGACGGGGCGTCAGCTTATCCGCCAGCGTGTAGCCGTCCATGGCCTCGATGTTCACAAGGCCCATGGTGTGGTCCACCTCATCATACTGCTCCAGCTCCGCCAGCAGGGCGGCCTCCTTGTTGTAGTCGCCGGCGGGGACCATCAGGGCCAGCATGTTGCTGGAGGTAAAGGTGTCCTCGATCATCTGCTCGGCGATCTGGTTATCGTTCTGGATGGGCGTGGTCAGCAGGCTGTACCCGTAGGCGAAGGGGCAGCGGGAGGACAGGAAGAAGCCCACGGTGATCAGCAGGGCGAAGATCACGGGCACCACGTGCCGCGTGGCGTAGTCGAAATTGCCCACGAAGGGTATCTTGGGCACGAAGCTGCGGTGCTGCGTCCGGTCGATGAGGGGACCGAACAGCATCAGAAGGCCCGGCATCACCACGAAGGCAGACAGCAGCGCGAACAGGATGGATTTGATGAGGCACAGGGCCATATCGGGGCCCAGCTTGAACTGCATGAACAGCATGGCCACCAGACCGCCGATGGTGGTCAGGCTGCTGGCGCCGATCTCGGGGATGGATTTGCTCAGGGAGACGATGACGGCCTCCCGCAGGTCCAGCAGCCGGTGTTCCTCCTTGAAGCGGTTGCAGAAGATGATGGCGTAGTCGATAGACAGCGCCAGCTGCAGAATACTGGTGACGGAGTTGGACACGAAGGAGATCTTGCCCATCAGGAAGTTGGTGCCCTGATTCAGCACCAGCGCCACCACAAAGGTCAAAATCAGCACCGGGACCTCGCCGTAGGTCTCGGAGGTGAAGGTCAGCACGATGACAATGACGATGGCCACGTAGATCATAATGACGCTGATCTCATGCTCAATGGTCTCCTGCTGGGTATTGCCCAGATCCGTGGAGACGTAGAGGTCATAGCCGCTGAGGGCTGCCTTCACCGCATCCAGAGACGTCAGGCAGGCGTCGTCATCCTCGTCGTAGGCGAAGGTGATGGAGAACAGAGCGGACATGTCGTTGTAGTGGTCGGTGGTCTTGTCGTAGGTCAGGCTCTGGACACCCTCGATGTCCCGGAGCTTGTCTGCCAGCTTCTGAGCCTGGGCCGGTGTGACGTTGGCCACCATTACCTCCGCCGTGCCGTAGGTGACGAACTGCTCGTCCATGACGGCCAGCGCCTGCTTGGTCTGAGAGTTGTCCGGCAGGTAGAAGGTCAGGTCATTCTCCACCTGGACCCAGTTACGGGAAAAGGCGGAGAAAATGAGGCCGATGATGGTGATAAGAAAGATCAGATTCCGCTTATCCACGATGAACGTGGACAGCTTTTCCATGAACGTGGCGCCGTTTGCGTTGGTCTGGCTCATGATCTGTGTATCCCCTCCTCCGCAGCGGTGCGCAGCTTCTCCATAGCGGCCAGCGGCAGGATCTGCACCACGTCGCCCAGTGTGCATTCCAGCCGCTGGCAGATGCGCACCAACACCTCCAGCGACACTGGCTCGTTTTTCGACAGCTTGGCCAGCGTGTTGGAGCTGATGCCCACCTTGCGGGCAAACTCCGTTTTGGACCAGCCCCTGTCGATGAGCAGCTTGAACAGGTTGTTGTAGGATATGCCCATGGCAGTACCCCCTTTTTTGGCATTTTTCGCGTCTATCATAGCAGAGCTGTCCGCGACTGACAAGTAAAAATTGGCAAACGCAGATATTTTGTGTACCTGCGACAAGCTCCGGCGGGGGAGACAGGGATGTTTTCGGCGAGGTGCAGAACGGATAAAGAGGGGGCGGAACGCACCGTGTTCCGCTCCCTCTTTATGAATGCGATTGCGCAGCGGCGGGGAATTTGCTATACTGGTGTCAGCATGAGAAAGGAGACATTCCGATGCAAGAACTTTCGAAAATACTGGAGACATCGCTGGGAGGGTACAGCCTGAGCCGCATTCTGTCGGCGGTGCTGACGCTGCTGGTGTGCCTCATCGTGTCGCGGCTGCTGTTGAAGCTGGCCAAACGGCTGCTGGACCGCAGCAAAAAGCTGACTGCCCGCCTGCGCCAGATCGTCCTGACATCGGCCAAGGTGGTACTTTATCTGCTGACGGGCATCATCACGGCGGAGGCCCTGGGACTGAACACCTCGTCCCTGACGGCGCTGGTGTCGGTGCTGACGCTGGGCGTGACTCTGGCGGCGGAGGACATTCTGGGCAACGTGGCCGGCGGTCTGGTGATCCTGACATCCCACCCCTTCAACATCGGCGACGACATCGAGGTGGCGGACACCGCGGGCACGGTGCGGGAGATCACCCTGAACCATACGAAGATCGAGACGCCGGACGGCCAGTTCGTCATGCAGCCCAACAAGGAGCTGTCCTCCAGCCGCATCATCAACTACACGGCCATGGGCCGGCGGCGGGTGGTGCGGACCGTGACGGCCTCCTACGACGCGCCCACCGAGACGGTGAAGGCCGCCTGTCTGGCGGCGGTGGCGGCCACGCCCAATGTGCTGCCGGAGCCTGCGCCGGTGGTGTATCTGACGGAGTACGGCAGCAGCGCCATTGAGTACAGCGTCCGCTGCTGGACCAGGGCGGAGGACTACTGGAACGCTTTCTTCGCGCTGAACGAGAACCTGCGCGATGCCTTTGCTGCGGCGGGGGTGGAGATGACCTACGACCACCTGAACGTCCATCTGGTGGAGAGGTAAGCGCCGTTACCCCTTCGGCCGCAGGACCGGCGGCTCCTGCGGCATCGCCTCTGCGGCCATTTTTCTGAATTCCGGTGGATACCGCTTGCCCTCTGCTCCCCTTGACATAGAAAAACACCCCATTTCTTAGTACAGGTATTTTACCATGCTTGTCTAACAAATGGGGTGCTGTTCATTTTTGGGTGTGCATCAATACAGATGCAGCTCCGACAGGTAGTGGTCCATGCGGGACAGCCGCTGCTGGGGAAAGACGCCCAGCTGGCGGCTGACCTCGAAGGCGATGGCCTCCACCAGAAAGTTCACACCCAGATAGGAGTTGACGGCGGTGGGACTGGTGAAATCCGCCAGCAGCACGATGTCCGCCCCCACGGCCAGAGGTGCGGTGAGCTTGTCGGTGATAACGATCAGACGGCAGTGGGCGTCCCGGGCGATCTGGGCCAGCACGCAGGACATGCGGGAGTAGCGCTCCGCGCCGAAAACCACTACGCAGTCCTGAGAGCCGTAGTCAATGAGGCCCTCCACGCAGCGGGTGTCCGCATCGCAATAGTAGGTGACGCGGTTGATGTACTGGGACAGCAGCACCCCCATATAACGGGCGGAGCCGGAAAAGCCGCGGAAGCCGGAGATGAAGATGTGCTCGCTCTGCAAAAGGAGCTGGGCGGCCCGCTCAAATTTCTCCGGCCGGTTCTTCCGGTACGTCTCCTGCAGCGTCTCCATGGCCAGCTGCAGGCACTGGAACGGGCTGCAGTTCTGATACTGCTCCAGCTTGCCCTCCACCTGCTGCCGGGGGATGACGTAGCGGCCGCTCTCCATGACCTGAGCCAGCTCCGCCCGCTGGCTCTCCTGTAATTCGCGGAAGCCGCGGTAGCCCAGGGTGCGGCACAGCCGGATGATGGACGTGTCGCTGACGCCCAGCTCCTGGGCGATGTCTCGGGCGGTCATGAAGTACAGCGACTCACTGTGGTCGAGAAAATAGTCGGCGATGCGCTTTTCCGTGCGGGTGAGATCGGCGCTCTGGATGCGCTGCTGCAAGCTGGTGTCCATAGGGCAAAACTCCTTCTGTCACAAAGTCTGCGGCAATTGTTGTTGCCGCAACAACATTATACTGTATGTTTTGTAGAAAATGCAACAGCGGCGGTGTAAATTGTTGAAAACCTATTGACTTTCTATCTTGTATGAATAAGATGTGAACAAACCTGCCGGAGACCACAGTCCTCCACCGCTTTCGGCGGGAATCACCAAAAAAAGGAGAAGATGAGAAATGGAAAATCAAAAGAAGATGCAGTTCTATGGCGGCACCTTCGGCGCGTGCCTGCCGCTGTTGGTGTTCATGGCACTGATGATCACCATTGCAGCCCTGCAGAAGGTCTCTCTGGTCCTGTTCTGCATGGCGGGCTTCGCCGGCCTGTGCACAGCCTTCCTGCTGGCCAAGGACAAGAAGGAATTTGAGAAGGCAGTGGTCGCGGGCCTGAAGAACGATACCCTGTGCGTCATTATCTTTGCCTTCCTGCTGGCCGGCGTCCTGTCTCAGGAGCTGCGCCAGAGCGGCCTGATCCAGGGCCTGACCTGGCTGGTGACGGAGCTGGGCCTCAGCGCCGGTTTCCTGCCGCTGGTAGGCTTTATCATCTGCGCATTGATCTCCACGGCCTGCGGTACCTCCAACGGCGCCATTGTGGCTGTTCTGCCGGTGCTGCTGCCCGTGGCCACCACCGTGGGCGCCAATCCTGCCGTTGTGGTGGGCGCTATCGTCAGCGGCGCCATCTTCGGCGACAACCTGGCCCCCATTTCCGATACCACCATCGCCTCTGCCCTGACTCAGGGCGCTGAGGTCCGCGACGTGGTCCGCACCCGTCTGCCCTACTCCCTGATTGCCGGCGTCGTTTCCGCCGTCCTGTTCGTCATCATCGGCTTCCGCACCTCCGAGGCCGTGACCCTGCCGGAGCTGGTGGACGCCTCCTACGCCAAGACCCTGATCATGCTGGTGATCCCCGTCATCATGATCATCCTGATGCTCAAGGGCTGGAACCTCATCGGCACTCTGATCGTTTGCGACCTGGTGGGCTTCGTGCTGTGCCTGGTGTTCGGCTTCATCGAGCCCGCCAAGATGGTGGACGCCGCCGGTCCCATCGGCGCCGGCCTCACCGGCATGCTGAACGTCATCTGCTTCAGCTTCTTCATGTTCGCCCTGCTGGAGATGCTTACCCGCAGCGGTGTGTTTGACATCATGCTGGGCAAGCTGCACAACGCCAGCAAGACCCCGCGTCAGGCGGAGCTGGTCACCATCCTGATCTGCTTCGTGGGCAGCGTGGCCATCGGCGCGGCCTCCATCACCATCCTGTTTGTGGGCCCGCTGGTCCGCAAGCTGCTGGAGACCCACAACATCGAGCGTACCCGCGGCTCCAACCTGATGGATGGCATCAGCACCGGTTTCGCCGGTCTGGTCCCCTACAACCCCGTGTGCCTGAACGCGGTGAGTCTGGCCATCGCCAGCGGTGTGGTGGGTGAGTCCTTCTCCTTCCTGGACTTCATCCCCTACAACTTCCAGAGCATCATGCTGATCGTCCTGTTCACCTTCAGCGCCATCACCGGCGTGGGCCGCCGCTTCGACAAGCCCCAGGCTGCCAAGTAAACAAATAACTTACAGATAGAATGGAAAAAGGAGATCCCTATGGAAAACTATGAGCATGGTCTGCTGTTTGACCCCGCCCTGTCTGCGGAGATCAAGGAGCGCTTCTGCTATGTGGATGCCGACCCCGAGTTCGGCAAGCGTCTGTTCTTTGAGAACTCCGGCGGCTCCCTGCGCCTGAAGGCGTCTGTGGAGGAGCAGGCCAAGTACCAGGCCTTCCCCGATTGCCCGGAACGCGTACACGCCCGCTCCAAGGAGCTCAAGCGTATCCAGCTGCGGGGCATCGATGATGTGATGCACGTGGTGTTCGGCGCCTCCGGCGGCGCGCTGCTGACAGAGATGACCGCCTCCCAGTGCATGTTCCAGATGGTGGGCGCCATTCTGGAGAACTGCCCGGGCACCAACGCCGTCACCTCCGTGCTGGAGCATCCCTCCGCCTTCGACGCCGTGAAGTACTACTGCGAAAAGACCGGCAAGGAGTTCCGCGTGGCTCAGGCCAATCCCAAGACCGGCGGCATCGATCCCGAGGAGATCCGCCGCGTGGTGGACAAGGACACCTGCCTGCTGAGCGTCATGTACGCCTCCAACATCACCGGTACCATCATGGACATGGAGGGCATCGTCCGCGCCGCCCGTGAGATCAACCCCGACATCTACATCGTCACCGATGCGGTGCAGCACGCGCCCCACGCCCCCATGGACGTGGACAAGCTGGGCTTCGACGGCGTGAACTTTGCGCCCTACAAGTTCTTCGGCACCCGCGGCATGGGCTACGGCTACGTGTCCGACCGTGTGGCCAAGCTGCCCCACCGCAAGGTGCTGCAGCGTCCCGAGGAGATCTGGGAGCTGGGTTCTCCCACCCCCGGCAACTTCGCGGCCATGAGCGCCGTGGTGGACTATGTTTGCTGGCTGGGCGGCCACTTCACCAAGGAGACCGATCGCCGCAAGCTGTTTCTGGTGGGCATGGAGCACATCCATCTGCAGGAGCGGGCTCTGCTGTACACCATGCTGGAGGGTACGGACAAGGCCGCCGGCCTGCGCCACATCCCGGGCGTCCACGTCTATGTGGACACCGAGGATCTGACGCACCGTGACCTGATCGTGGCCATGGGTATCGACGGCGTGGATATGACCAAGTGTGTGGAAGAGTATCAGAAGCGCGGCGTCACCGTGTTCGAGCGCGTGAACAGCAGCGTGTACTCCAAGCGCATCGTGGAGGGTGTGGGCCTCACCGGCGCCATCCGTGTTTCCCCGATGCACTGCCACACGGTGGAGGATATTGAGGAGTATCTGCGCATCACCAAGGAGCTGGCGGAGGAGTTCGCCAAGTAAAAGGCTCTGTCTGAAAAAGACCGCCGGATGGGAGGTTTTCCTCCTGTCCGGCGTCTTGCTTTGCCTGCCGCCCTGAACCGCCATATAACACAAAAAACACCGGAGAAAGCGTACGCTTTCTCCGGTGTTTTTTGTGTTACGAAACCTCGGTGGAGTGGGCGGCCCTGCAGCGCTCCAGATGCTCCGCCTCCTCAAAGGTGGGTACGGGGCAGGATTCCCGATAGATGATCTGGGGGGTCACGATAGTGGGGCGGATATCCGCCGCGTCCAGCCGTTGGAGGGCCAGATCGATAGCCAGCCGCACGGCGCGGTGGGTGACCTCCTCCATTTTCAGGTCCACCACCGTCATGGGCGGCGTGGATTTGGCGAAAAACTGGGGCAGGGAGGTACAGGTGGTGATGATCTGCACCTGACTGCCCACGCGATAGTCGGCCTCGATCAGCGCCCGCATCAGGCCGAAGCTCACAATGTCGTAGGTGCAGATAATGGCCTTGGGCACGTTGTGGTTCCGGATCATCTTGATGCCCAGCTCGTAGCCCGCGTCGATGTTGTTCTCACAGTAGAAGGTGCGGGAGTGGATGTCCACGCCGTACTCCTGGCAGGTCTGGCTGATGGCGCTGGCGCGCTGGTTCAGGCCCAGGTACTGGGCGGGATTGATGACCAGTCCGATGTTGGCTCCCGCCTTGCACACAGCCTGCTCCGCCGCAATGCGGCCGGAGGCATCCTGGTCGATGGACACGCAGGGGTAACCTTCCAGCACGCGGTTGTGCAGCACCACGGGGATCTTGGTCTTTCGCTTGGCCAGCGTGGCCAGATCCCCCGCGCCGGCGGAGACGATGATGGCCGCGTCGTATACGCGGCTGGACCAGAGGTCGTCCTCCAGATAGAGATTATTGGCCTCGTAGGGGCAGATGGTCAGGCTGATGGGCACGGTGTCGAACAGGATGGCCGAGTTCACCCCGTTCATGATGCTCACCAGCGTGGTCTCCAACCCTTTTTTTGGCCAGTAGATGGCGATGCGGGGCTTTTTCGGCTTGGGCGGCGCGGCCTTCCGCGCGTATCCCAGCCGCTCCGCCGTGTCGAAGATCAGCTCCTGCATCTCGGAAGAGATACGGCTCTCCACTCCCTTGCCGCTGAGCACATAGGAGACGGTGGCCACCGATGTGCCGCACTGCTCCGCAATATCCTTCAGCTTAACGCCCATGTGCCGTGTACCTCCTTAATTTCTTGCTTAATTATACGTTTTTTAACCGCAAATGTCAATGCTTAAATAAATTGCCCAGAAGATGCGCCGCGATTTCTGCCGGTAATGGTGAAAATCTGCACAAAAACGGAGGATAAATTCTGTTGAAATCCCTGATTCTGCGCAAAACATCTTGACATCTTTAAGCGAAAACGCTATCTTTTAATCAGTTAAATTAAAATTAAGCAACAATAAGCTAACCGCATTTCAAAAGTGTACAGGAGGCATACAGAAAATGCAAAAGATCAAAGTTCTTGAGTGCGGGCCGCGTGACGGCTGGCAGAACCTCAAGAAGGTATTGCCCACGGAGGAGAAGCTCAAATACATCGACGGGCTGTTCTCCTGCGGTATCCGGAGCATGGAGATCACCTCGTTCGTCAGCCCTCGGGCCATTCCTCAGATGGTGGACGCCGGTGAGGTGGCCCGCTACTGCGTGGAGAAGTACCCCGACAAGGAGCTGGTGGCGCTGATCCCCAACTTCAAGGGCGCTGAGCTGGCCCAGGCTGCCGGCCTGAAGAATCTGACATACGTGATCTCCGTCAGCGAGTCCCACAACAAGGCCAACATCAACCGCACCCACGACCAGTCCTTCGAGGAGCTGCGCCGCATCCGCGAGAGCTTCCCTGAGCTGCAGCTGTGCATCGGCATGGCCACTACCTTCGGCTGCCCCTTCGAGGGTATTCCCGACCTGGACAAGGTGCTGCGCTTCGTGGAGCGCATCCGCAGCTGCGATGTGGACACCGTCTATCTGGCGGACACCATCGGCATCGCCGATCCCGCCCAGGTGCGCCGCACCGTGAAGAGCATCATGGAGCGCTTCCCCGACACCAAAATGCAGGTCCACATCCACGACACCCGCGGCATGGGGCTGGTGAACACGCTGGCGGCCATTGAGGCCGGCGTGGACACCGTACAGTCCACTCTGGGCGGGCTGGGCGGCTGCCCCTTTGCCCCCGGCGCCTCCGGCAACACCGCCACGGAGGATCTGGTCTACATGCTCCGGCGAATGGGCTACGATACCGGCATCGACTTTGAGCGGCTGCTGGCGCTGTCCAAGGAGCAGCACGCCGAGATCGATGGCATTTACAGCGGGCATCAGATGAACATCGCGGCCAAGAGCCCGTGCTGTTGACAGGAGGAACCATGAAAGCTTTACAGGATATTGTGGTACTGGACCTGACCCGTGTGCTGGCCGGTCCGTACTGCACCATGATGCTGGCGGATTTCGGCGCCGACGTGATCAAGATCGAGATCCCTGTCAAGGGCGACGACACCCGCGGCATGGGCCCGTTCGTCAACAATTCCAGCCTCTACTACGCCAACGTGAACCGCAACAAGAAGAGCGTTACGCTGAACCTGAAGGACCCCAAGGGCAAGGAGCTGTTCCTGGCCATGGTGAAGAAGGCTGACGTGGTGGTGGAGAACTACCGCCCCGGCGTCATGGACAAGCTGGGTGTGGGCTACGACGTGCTGAAGGAGGTCAATGACCGCATCATCTACGCCGCCGTCTCCGGCTTCGGCAGCTACGGCCGCAACTCCGCCCGCCCCGGGTATGACATTATCGCCCAGGCCTACGGCGGCCTGATGAGCATCACCGGCGAGCCGGACGGCGAGCCTCTGCGTGTGGGCACCGCCATCGGCGATGTGCTGGGCGGCATGAATCTGACCATCGGCGTCCTGACGGCGCTGCACGCCAGAGAACTCAGCGGAAAGGGCCAGCGCGTGGATGTGGCCCTTGTGGACAGCGTGATCTCCAGTCTGGAGACCGGTACTCAGCGCTACTTCGCCTCCGGCAAGCTGCCCCGCCGTATCGGCAATCGCTACGCCTCCGCTTATCCCTACGATTCCTTCAAGGCCAAGGACGGCAGCTTCGTCATCGGCTGCGGCAACGATAAGCTGTTCAACCTGCTGTGTACCAGGGTGCTGCACCGCGAGGACCTGCTGACCGACCCCCGCTTCCTGAACAACGCCCTGCGCTGCGAGAACCACGTCGCCCTAAAGGTGGAGATCGAGAAGTGGAGCACCACCGTGACGGCGGCGGAGGCCTACGACGCCATCAATGCCGCCGGCGTCCCCGCGTCCCCCATCAACGATCTGCACCAGATCAGCCATGACCCTCATGTCGTGGAGGACCGCCAGATGTTCATCCCCGTGAAGCATCCGGTCATCGGCGATATGCGCGTCAACGGAAACCCCGTCAAGCTGCTGGATATGATGCCGGAGGTCGTGACCTGCGCACCGGCTCTGGGCCAGCATAATGAAGAGATCTACGGCCAGCTGCTGGGTCTGGACAAAGAGCAGCTGGAGACGCTGGCAGAGGACCACGTGATCTGATCCGGCGCTCTGTGTAGAGTTAGAGAAAGGAGTGTGTATGGAGGCAAGAAAACGACTGCGAGAACTGGTGGACGCCAAGGAGATCCTGGTCCTGCCGGGCGCATACGACGCGCTCAGCGCCAGATTGGCGGAAGCCGCGGGCTTTCCCTGCGTGTACATGACGGGCTACGGACAGTCCGCCAGCAAGCTGGGCGCACCGGATGTGGGCCTGATGACCATGAGCGAGATGGTGGAGCGGGCCAAGGATATGTGTGCGGCCGTGTCCGTTCCCGTTATCTGCGATGGCGACACCGGTTTCGGAAATGTGGTGAATCTGGTGCGTACCGTACGGGAGTATGAGAGAGCTGGAGCTGCCGCCATCCAGCTGGAGGACCAGACCATGCCCAAGAAATGCGGCCACATGCTGGGCCGTCAGGTGGTGGACGCGGAAGAAATGGTCAACAAGATCCGCGCCGCCGCAGCCGCGCGGCAGGACCCCGACTTCCTCATCATCGCCCGCACCGACGCACGTACCAACCATGGCGTGGAGGAAGCCATTCGCCGGGCCAGGCTCTATGAGCAGGCTGGGGCCGACATCATTTTCGTGGAGTCGCTGGAGAGCGTGGAGGAAATGCGCATGGTCAACGAGGCCATCGCCAAGCCCACCATCGCCAACATGGTGGAAACAGGCCGTACACCACTTCTGACTGCTGCACAGCTGCAGGAGATCGGTTATGATATGGTGGTGTTCCCCATTTCCGCGCTGTTTGTGGCGGCCAAGGCAGTCTACGACATGCTGATGGACCTGCGCGCCAACGGCACAACAAAGAATTATATGGATAGAATGATGAGCTTTTCGCAGTTCAACGACTTCATCGGTCTGTCCCTTGTGAGAGAGCTGGAGGAGAACCGCTTTGACAACGTTGAGAAAAAGCTGCGGTGAGCCCGGTACCCCGGTAGCCATCGGGAGAGCATCCCGACAATAAAACATAGGAGGAATCACATGAAAACAAGTAAATCGAAAATGATACAGACAGTGATCGCCCTGCTAATCATGTTTGTAGCCGGCTTTATCATCCCCACGTGGGGACCCGTGACCCGAATGGGCGTGCAGTACCTGTGCATCATGGTGGGGTGGATCTACCTGAGCATCATTACCGGCGGTCTGCTGCTGTCCTCCGTGATCGCGCTGACGGCCTGCGTGATCCCGGGCTACTACACGGCAGCCTCCATCGTATCCACCACCCTGGGCAACAGTATCACCCTGCTGATGATTTTCATCTTCATCATGGTGTACATCTTCCAGAAAACCAAGACCGGTGAGTTCCTGGTGCGCTGGCTGCTGTCCCGTAAGGTGGTCAACGGCAGACCCTATCTGTTCACCGCGTTCTTCTTCATCGCCATCATTGTCATCGGTGCCGTCATCGGCTCCTTCGGCATCATCCTGCTGGCCATCGCCATCCTGGACGCCCTTGCGGAGGTTACAGGCATGGACAAAAAGAATGACTGGTTCCGCTTCCTCCTGCTGGCTACGGTGGCCCTTTCCGGCACCACGGAGGTGTTCTTCCCCTTCAAGCCCTACGCTGCTCTGTACATGAGCATCTTTGATGCCCAGCTCAACACCATCGGCGCCGCCTGCGACGGCAACACTTGGCTGATAACCGCCGCGATCATGGCCGTCCTGTCCTTCGTGATCCTGATGCTCCTGGCCCGTTTCGCGTTCAAGTTCGACCTCAGGCGTATGAAGGAACTGGACGTTTCTGTCCTGCAGACTCCCGAGTTCAAGAAGATGTCCAAGAAGCAGGTGATCGTGCTGATCTCCGTGATCCTCACCTTCTTCTATCCGTTCATCCTGATGCTCCTGCCTAAGGAGTCTGGCGTGTACCTGTTCCTCAACAACATCGGCCAGAACCTGTTCATGGGCTTCGTGATCTGCCTGCTCTGCCTGATCCACGTGGACGGCGAGCCCATCGCTGAGATCGGCGATGTGTTCAAGAACGGTACCAACTGGCAGATCATTTTCGCTGTCGGCTCTGTTATTGCCATCGGCGGCGCCATGGCCGCGGATGTCTGCGGTGTGGCTACCTGGCTGCTCAGCATCTTCCAGGGCGTCTTCGGCGGCATGAGCATCGTCACCGTGGTCATCATCGTGTGCCTGCTCAGCTGCATCATCACTCAGTTCTTCTCCAACTCCGCCACGGCGATCCTGTTCCTGACGGCCCTGGCCCCTCTGGCCGTGGCGTTGTATCAGGAGGGCGTTAACGTCTCCGTGTTCCCCGCCCTCATCGGTACGGGTACCCTGACGGCCTGCCTGTTGCCCTCCGGCTCCGGCCAGTCCGCCATCATGCTGAGTACCGACATCTTTGCCGATGATGGCCAGCAGTGGGCACTGTCCAAGGGCATCGTGGTCCTGGTGGCCGTTACCCTGGCTATCGTGGCCTCCGGCATCATCAGTATCTTGGTTCTGTAACGGGAGGTAGTGTAATGGACGATATTATCAAGGTCAAGCATCGCGGCAGCTTTCATGTGGGCGGCGAAAAGGTGAAGCTGGAGAATGCGCCTGTGGAGGATTTCCCCTATCAGGGCAAGTTCACCTTCCACTCTGACCCCAACGGTACCCACTGGGCTAAACAGATGTACGTGCAGTACACCGAGCTGGCCGAGCCTGTGTGCCCCTACCCCATTCTGATGTGGCACGGCGGCGGTCTCACCGGCGTTACCTGGGAGACCACTCCCGATGGCCGCGAGGGCTTCGACACCCTGTTCCTGCGCCATGGCTTCAACGTCTACGTATCCGACGCCGTGGAGCGCGGCCGCGCCAGCTGGGCCAAGTTCCCCGAGATCAACCCCACGCCTCCCATCTTCCACTCCTACGAGTCCCGCTGGCTGAACCTGAAGATGGGCGAGACGTATCCCATCCCCTACGAGGGCAACCGTTTCCCCATTGACCACTATGACCAGCTGATGATGCAGGGCGTTCCCCGCTGGCTCACCTCCGACGAGTGGACCATCGACGCCTACTGCAAGTACATCGAGCGCATGCAGCAGCATGTGGACGGCGTCATCATCATGGTCCATAGCCAGGGTGCGCTGTATACCAAAAAGATCATGCAGAAGTACCCCGACTTCGTGAAGGCAGTGGTGTTCGTTGAGGCGGCGACGCTGCCCGCGCTGGACGAGGACCTGACGGCGTTTGCCAAGATCCCCCAGCTGTACGTGTACGGCGACTTCATGAGCGAGGACTACAAGGTCGTTCACTCCTGGGCGGATTCCATCCGCAAGACAGCGCCCGCCTGGTACGCCAAGCTCAACGAGCTCCACGCGGATCACACGTGGATGAACCTGCCGGCCATGGGCATCAAGGGAAACTCCCACATGCTGATGATGGACGACAACAACGACCAGATCGCTAACATGATCAACGACTGGCTGGTGAAGAAGGTCCCCTGCGGCAGCAAATAAGCTAATTTCTCTCCTCTTTTGGTACTTTTGGGCGAAGAACCGGCGCAGCTGCAGCGCCGGTCCTTCGCCCGTTTGCGTCGGCCTGATACCCTCTCCGCCGATGATGGCGGGAGCGCTCCGGCCGTCCTTTGTGATCTTGTGTCAAACGCCGTCATAGCCGCTCCACGGGCAGCGTCACTGTAAAGGTGGAGCCCTTTCCCGGACGGGAGAATACCGTGATCTGTCCGCCGCACAGCTTTACTACCCGCTGCACGATGGACAGACCCAGGCCGTTGCCGTGGTCACCGGAGGAGGGGGCGGCGCAGTAGAATTTCTCGAAAATGTGGCGCTGGGTCTCCTCGTCCATACCCACGCCGGTGTCGGAAATGGACACGTGGGCCGCGCCCTCGCCCTGCCGCAGCACCACGGTGATCTGGCCGCCGTCGGGGGTGAAGCGGATGGCGTTGGACAGGAGGTTGGACCAGATGTGCTCCACCAGCTCCTCACTGCCGTAATATTCCACGGGGTCCAGATCGCCCTCCACCGTCAGCCCCTTTTTCAGCCAGTCCCGCTCCTGCTGCCGGACGCAGCGGCGCAGCTGCTCGTCCAGACTGTACCGCGTCTTGCCGGAGATGATCTCCGTGTTTTCGTACTGGGCAAGCTCCAGAATATGGGTGCTCATGGCCGCCAGACGCTGGGACTGCTGCACCACGGTGTCCGTATAGGCCCGCCGCTGCTGGGGCGTCAGGTCGTCGTTCTGCAGGAGCTTGGCGAAGCCGCGGATGGAGATCAGCGGCGTCTTGAATTCGTGGGAGAAGGTGTTCACAAAGTCCATCCGCAGCAGCGCCACGCTGGACAGCTCCTCCGCCATCTTGTTGAAGCTGCGGATGTACTCCGCCACCTCGCCCCGTGCGCCCCGCATCTCCACACGCACTGAGTAATCTCCGGCGGCCACGGCCTGCGTGGCCTGCATCAGCCGAGACAGCGGCGCCAGATACCCGCGGAAGATGAACACGGCCAGCACCACGCCAAGTACGGCGCTGATGGTCAGGATCAGGATGGGCCACAGCAGCGTATAGCCCGTGAGCTCCAGACGTACCAGCCGCTGCGCCAGCGCGACAATGCCCAGCGCCAGCACCACGTATACCACCACCAGTCCCAGCACCAGCAGGAACATAGTGCCCAGCAGCCGTACCGGCGGGTTCTCCTTTTTCACCTTAGCTCTGCGCATCTTCATCCTCCCGCAGCATGCCCATGTAGCCGAAGCCGCGGATGGTCCGCAGCTCAAAATCCCCGTTGTCCCGGAATTTCTCCCGCAGGCGGGAGATGTAGACCTCCACGGTGTGCTCGTCCACCTCGCTGTCCAGATCCCAGATGTCGTCGATGAGCTGCCGCTTGGTGAACAGTGTGCGGGGGTAGGACAACAGCTTGTATAAAAGCAGGAACTCCTTGGCGGTGAGCTGCTGGGCACCCTGAGGCGAAACGACCTGCAGGGAGCCGCGGTCCAGAACGGTGGCTCCCACCGTCAGCCGGCGGTCCGCGCGGCTGCAATACCGCCGCAGCAGCGCCTCGATGCGCCAGAGCATCTCCTCCTCGTCCACGGGCTTTATCATGTAGTCATCGGTGCCTGCCCGAAAGCCGCGGCGCTTGTCCTCCTGCGTCACCCGGGCCGTCACCATCAGCACCGGCAGGTCACAGTTTCCCTCCCGCAGCGTCTGGGTGAAGGTGATGCCGTCCATCCGCGGCATGGTGATGTCCACCACCGCCAGATCGCACTGGTAGTGCTCCATCACCTCCAGCGCCTCCACACCGTCCCGGGCGGGGCAGGGCTCATATCCCGCCCGCCGCAGCACCTCGCACATCAGAAAGCGGGCGCTGTCGTCGTCCTCAACTACCAGAATACGGAACATGACGATCCCTCCAGCGTTTTTTCTGAATTTTATCACATCCGCTCTCAAAAATCGAGGCTTTTTTGAGTTTGTGTTGAGGTTTCTCCGGTATACTGCCCCTACAATCGGAGAGAATAGGAGGACGACCCCCATGCACAGACCTGTCTGCATCACCTACGACAGCACCTGCGACCTGACGCCCCAGCTGCTGGAGCGTTTCCGGATCCGCACGGTGCCCCTGACCATTCAGAGCGGGGAAAGGGTGTTCCCCGACGACGGGCGCTACACCTCGGCAGACCTGTACGCAGACTATCGCAGCCGCGGCACCCTGCCCAAGACGGCGGCGGTGAGTCCGGAGGAGTTCAAGGCATTTTTCGCCCCCATTCTGGCGGAGGGCTATGACATCGTACATATCGACATCAGCGCGGAGCTGTCCTGCACCTGCCAGAACGCGGTGCTGGCGGCGCAGGAGCTGACGGAGCGGGGAGAGATCCACGTGGTGGACAGCCGCCAGCTGTCCACCGGCGGCGGTCTGCTGGCCCTCCGGGGAGCCAAGCTGCGGGATGCCGGCATGGCGGCGGCGGATATCGCGGCAGAGCTGCGCCGCCTGGCCCCTCACAGCGACACCAGTTTCGTGCTGGACACGCTGGAGTACATGTGGAAGGGCGGCCGGTGCAGCGGCGTGGCGGCACTGGGCGCCAACATGCTGAAGCTGAAGCCCTGTCTGGAGATGCGGGAGGGCAAGCTGGTGGTGTGCAAAAAGTACCGCGGCTCCATGGACAAGGTGTATCGCCAGTACATCGCGGAGCGGCTGGCGGGGAAGGCGGTGGTAGCCGACCACGCCTTCATCACCCATTCCGGCGAGGTGCCGGAGGAGACGCTGTCGCAGCTGACGGCGCTGGTGCGGGAGCTGGCCCCTTCGAGGAGGTATTCGTCACTCAGGCGGGCTGCACGGTTTCCTCCCACTGTGGCCCGGGCACGCTGGGCGTGCTGTTCCTGCGGAAGGCGTGACAAAAACGGAAATAGGGTCCAGGCGGGGGGGGCGGGGGCGCGGGAGCGGGGGAAAGTTTTCGCTCGTTTTTCTCCCATACCGCAAACCCCGACGGCGCCGGCTC